>WNGE01000008.1_pt1 | contig 181400 bp, 147 predicted proteins | sample 5400651 | NCBI WGS metagenome assembly WNGE01 (sample SAMN13153370, study PRJNA577476) | soil metagenome | isolation source: 60 cm soil or saprolite under grassland replicate 2 | place: USA:California | collected 2016-06-15
GAGGCCGTCGGCGAAAGGCGGAACAGCTGCGTTTCCGAGCGGTGGCCGCTGACATCGTTCAGCGTCGACAGAGCAGCCACGAGCGCGACCGCCGCAGCGGCCGCGCCTGCCTGCAGCATCCGTGCCGACACCCGGCGACGCCGAGGCACCATCAGCGGGAAGGTGGGCTCCTCGGGCTCGGCAGTCCGCAGGATGTTGGTCGCAGCCCGCGTAGCGGCCTCAAACGCGCCGCACTGGGGACAATTCTTCAGATGCGTCTTCAGACGCAGCGCGTCGAGCTCCGAGAGTTCGCCGTCGAGCGCGAGCGAAAGCTGCTCGCGTACGCGCTCACACGACTCTTCGATCGATCTAGCCAACCTCATGTCGGATCTGACGGAGTTGCTATCCGAAAGTTAGAAGAAACCCCGTATAACTTTCGGCATGTGACCTCCGCGAGTTGAGCCTAAGTGCTGGAGGTTTCGGCCCGCTCCTGTGGCTCGTCTGCCATGGTCAGGGGCTTGACGATCTCGGCGAAGTGGCACGCGGACGGATGCCCGTGCCCGCGGTCGACCAGGGCCGGCACCTCCTCCGCGCAGATCGGCTGAGCTTTCCAACAGCGTGTGCGGAAGCGACAGCCGGAGGGCGGATTCGCCGGGCTGGGAACGTCTCCCTCGAGGACGATCCGCTTGCGCTTGCCGCGCTGCGTCGGCTCCTCGATCGGGACGGCCGAGAGGAGCGCCTGGGTGTAGGGGTGGGACGGGCGCTCGTAGATATCTGCCTTCATGCCGAGCTCGACGATCTTGCCGAGGTACATGACGGCCACACGGTCGGAGATGTGGCGGACCAGCGAAAGGTCGTGCGCCACGAAGAGATAGGTGAGGCCGAAGTCCTGCTGCAGCGTTTCGAGCAGGTTCACGACCTGAGCGCGAATGGAGACGTCGAGCGCCGACACCGGCTCGTCCAGCACGACCAGCTGAGGGTTGAGCGCGAGCGCGCGGGCGAAGCCGATGCGCTGGCGCTGGCCACCCGAGAACTCGTGCGGAAAACGGTTCGCGTGCTCGGGCGAAAGACCCACCGTCCGCAGGAGCTCGTCGACGCGGTGGCGGCCTTCCTCCCCGCGGTAGAGCTTGTGCACGCGCAGCGGCTCGGCGACGATCTCGCGTACCGTCATCCGCGGGTTCAGCGACGCGTACGGGTCCTGGAAGACGATCTGCATCTCCTTCCGGACTTCGCGCATCCTTCGCCTGCTGAAGCGCGTGATGTCGGTGTCGTTGAAGACGATCCGTCCCTCGGTCGGCTCGACCAGCTTGATGATCGTCCGCCCGAGCGTCGTCTTCCCGCAGCCCGACTCGCCGACCAGGCCGATCGTCTCGCCTGCACGCACGCTCAGGTCGACGCCGTCGACTGCGTGCACCTGGCCGACCTGGCGTTTCATGAGCCCGGCGCGAATCGGAAAGTACTTGACGAGGCCCTCGACCCGGAGGATCTCGTGCCCCTCCTCGGCTCGCTCGTGGACCGCTTCCAGCGCGGGCTCGCTCATAGCCTCCTCCCACGGCGCCTCATCTCACACCTTCTGCGGCGGCCTCGTCGACGAGCTTCGACGTCTGGCCCTCGAGCTCCTCGGCGAAGTGGCAGGCGGACAGGTGGAGCGAGTCGCCGATCGGCCGGAGCGGCGGCTCTTCCTCGCGGCAGCGGAGCCGTCCTTGGGAGAGGAAGCAGCGCGGGTGGAACGGGCATCCTGGCGGCCGGTTGATCAGGCTCGGAGGCTGGCCCGGGATCGGCGTCAGGAAGTCCTCGTCGACGGTCAGGCGCGGCAGGCTCTCCATCAGCCCGACCGTGTACGGATGGCGCGGCGTCGCGAAGATCGTGTGCACGTCGCCGAGCTCGACCACCTTGCCGGCATACATGACGATCACGCGGTTCGCCATCTCGGCAATCAGCCCGAGGTCGTGCGTGATCAGGATCGTCGCCGCATGCGTCTCGTCCTGTGCCTTCTTCAAGACCTCGAGGATCTGCGCCTGGATCGTCACGTCGAGCGCGGTCGTCGGCTCGTCCGCGATCAGCAGCGCCGGCTGGTTGGCGATCGCCATCGCGATCATCGCCCGCTGGCGCATGCCGCCCGAGAACTCGTGCGGATACTGCTGGAAGCGCCGATCCGGCTGCGGGATGCCGACGAGGTCGAGGAGCTGAATTGCGCGCTTCTCGGCATCGTTGTCCTTCATGCCGGGGTGGTGCGCCTTCAGTGCCTCCTTCAGCTGAAACCCGATCTTGAGCACCGGGTTGAGCGACGTCATCGGGTCCTGGAAGACGATCGCCATCCGGTTGCCGCGAACCTTGCGGAGCTCCTTCTTGTTCAGCTTCAGTAGATCCTTCCCCTGGAAGACGGCGGTCCCGCCCTTGATCCGGCCCGGCGGAATCGGAATCAGCCCGAGGATCGACATCGTGCTGACGCTCTTGCCGGAGCCGGACTCGCCGACGATGCCGAGCGTCTCCCCGGGATAGACGTCGTAGCTGACGCCGTCGACGGCCTTGACGATTCCGTCGTCGGTGTTGAACTCGACGACCAGGTCGCGAATCGACAGAACCGGCTCAGGCATTAGCCGCTACGCACGCACGCGGCGCTGCGTCGGGTCCAGGGCATCGCGAAGTCCGTCGCCGATGAAGTTGATGCAGAGCACGAGCACCATGATCGCGATGCCCGGGAAGACGACGAGCCACCAGGCCGTCTGCATCTCGTTCTGTCCCTCGGAGATCAACGAGCCGAGCGCCGGCGTCGGCGGCTTGATGCCGAAGCCGAGGAATGACAGCGCCGCCTCGATCAGGATCGCCGCGGCGACGGTCAGCGTCATGTTGACGATGATCGGGCCCATCGTGTTCGGAAGGATGTGCCGGAAGATGATCCTCAGATCGCCCGCTCCGGCGGCCTTCGCGGCTTCGACGTACTCCTTCTCGCGCAGCGACAGGAAGACGCCACGGACGACGCGGGCGATCCCCGTCCACAACAGGAACGCCAGGATCAACGCGACGTGGTACTGGTTGCCGCTGCCGAACTTGTTCGAGGCAACGAGCAGAACTGCGAGCAGCGGCAGCGTGAGCACGAGGTCGGTGAAGCGCATGAGGAGATTGTCGATCCAGCTCCCGAAATAACCCGCGATCGCGCCGACGGCCGTCCCCAGCGAGGTCGAGACGAGCGCGACGATGAAAGCAACGCGCACGGACGTTCGGATCCCGAACAGGACCCGGGTCAGATAGTCGCGTCCGATGAAGTCGGTGCCGAACAGATGGTGGCCATCCGTCGTCGGCCCCCGGAGGATCGTGTTGAGGTCGATTTGGGTGTACTCGTACGAGGTCAGGTGGCCTGCGAAGGCGGCCGCGAGGACGGTCAGGACGAGTACGACGGCGCTGGTCATTGCCAGCCGATGGCGGATGAACCGCCGCCAGACGAACCCCCATTGGGTCCGGGCCTTGAGCTCCAGCCCCGATTCGTAGGCAAGCGACGCCGAATCCGCCCCGAGCGAGAAATTCGTCGGCATGCCGATGTCCGCGCGCGGCTCGGCCTGCGACGAATAGACGCCGCCGTCGAGATCGATGTTCGTCAGCCCCGGCTCGGGGGCCTTGCCGGGGTCTCGCGCACGCTCAGTCAAGGCGGATCCGCGGGTCGAGCAGGCCCAGAACGACGTCGGCTACCAGGTTGAAGGCGACGACCATCGTGGCGGTGATCAGAAGCCAGGCCATGATGTTGTACGTCTCACCTGCGGTCAGGGAGTTGATGAAGTACAGGCCCATGCCGTCGAGACTGTAGATCGTCTCCGTAATCACGGCCCCACCGAAGAAGGTGCCGAAATCGATCGCCGCCAGCGTCATCAGCGGGATCAGGGCATTCCGGAAAGCGTGCCTGAGGATCACGCGGCGCTCGATCAGCCCCTTGGCCCGCGCTGTGCGGACATAGTCGGCGTTGACCACCTCCAGCATGGAGGCGCGCATGAACCGGCTGTAGCCGGCGATGCCGATGATCGCCAGCGTCAGCACGGGCAGCACGAGATGCTGAACGCGGTCGATGAAGAAGTGGAAGCCGTGCCCGGGGTCGGTCGAGCTGAGCGTGGCGACGTAGAAGATCCGGACGTGCCAGTTCAGGAAGACGTTCGTGAAGATGATCTGGAAGATCAGCCCGAGCCAGAAGGTCGGGATCGCCAGCCCGAGGAAACTCAAGGTCGTCGCTGAGTAGTCGAAGACCGAGTATTGGCGTATCGCCGAGTAGACCCCGATCGCGATGGCTAACAGCAGGGTCAGCAACTCGGCTGCGATCACGAGCTGAATCGTGTTCCCGAGGACCCGCTTGATGTCGGGGAAGATCGGCCGGTCCGTGAGGATCGTCGTCCCGAACTGGCGGGTGAAGACGTCGCGAACCCAGTAGCCGTAGCGCACCACGACGGGGCGGTCGAGATGATGCTTGTGCTCCACCAGCCGGATCGAGTTCTGGCTCGCCCGCGGGTTCATCTTGATTGCCTCGAGTGGATCGGTCGTCGTCGAGACGAAGACGAAGATCAGGAAGCTCGAGACTGCGAGGACCGGTATCGCGTAAAGGATGCGGCGGACGATGTAAGTGAGCACGCGCCTCCTTGGAAAACGGGAGTCCCGCCCCGGTGGGGGCGGGACTCCGCATCTTCGATCGGGCCTAGCTTATAGCTTCGTTAGCCCGCAACCCGACCGATGTTCCACATGAACGTCTCTTGCGTCGGGTTCTCTTTCAGGCCCTTGAACCTCGAGCGGTAGATGAGGTATGTGGGCTTCTGGTACAGCGGGATGGTGTTCAGGTCCTTCGCCATCAACGCCGTCGCCTGGTTGAAGATCTTCGCCTGTGCCTTCGGATCGAAGGTGGCGTTGACCTTCTTGAGCAGAGCCGTGACCTTCGGGTTGCAGTATCCCTGGTCGTTCTGCTGCGCGTAGTTGGCCGCGTCGTTCCGGCACCCGTACAGGTTGTCAATGCCGGAGAGGTCAGGCGACCCCTGCCACGCGAACAACGTGATGTCGAACTTGCCGGCGGGCAGCCGCGCGCTGAAGAGATCGGCCGAGTCGTCGGCCTTGATCTCGATGCCGGCCGCCTTGAGCTGCTGCTGCAGCACCTCGAAGGTCAGCTGGCGGAGCTGGTTGCCCGAACGCCACGCGAAGCCGAACGAGGCCTTCTTGCCGGCGCAGGTGAAGATGCCGTCGCCCTGGCCGGGACCGCCGGTGCAGTGCGCCTTCATGAGCTTGAGCGCCTTCGCCGTGTTCTTCTTCACGTAGCCCCACTGGTTCTTGTAGTAGGGGCTGCCGCCGAAGATCCAGACGTCGTTCAGGACCGGCAGGCTCGGTGCGATGTTCGTCGCCTTGAACAGCGCCTTGACAACAGAGCCGCGGTCGATCGCGTACGCGAACGCCTGGCGGAACCAGAGCTTCGAGAGGATCGGCTGGTCGCGATGGAAGCCGAAGTTGAAGTCGATGTGCTCGAAGACCGGCCCCTTGCCGATCTGGGTCTTCAGGCCTGCCGTGCTCCTCAGTGGCACCAGGAAGACCTGCGGCTGCGGATTGAAGACGTCGATCTCGCCGCTCCTGATCTGCTGCGCCTCCGTCTGGCTGTCGGCGTAGAAGCGGAAGACGAGCTTCGACATCTTCGCCTTGCCCCCCCACCACAGCGGGTTGCGCAGGAGCGTCAGCTGACGACCGTGAATCCAGTCACCTTGGCCAGTCATGATGAACGGCCCCATCGAGAGCGGCTTGTTGGTGCGCGGATCGTTCACGAAGTTCAGCCACACCTTGTTGAACGACTCGTCGTTCTTCAGGGCGAATGACGGCAAGATCCCCTCGTTGTCGCCGAAGAGAAGCTTCCAACCGGCGTACGGGGTCTTGAACGTGAACTTGATGGTCTTACTGTTGATGATCTGGGCCGACTTGATCTGGTCGAAGCCCGTGGTGCCGAGGATCTGGATCTTCGGGTTCATCACGACTTGCCAGGTGAACCTGAAGTCCTGAGCGCTGACCGGAACCTTCTTACCGCCGTCGTTCCAGTAGGCGTTCTTCTTGATGTGGTACGTCAAGCGGAACGGGTTCTTCTGGACCTGGACGCTCTGGACGACTTCCGGCACGAAAGCGAAGCTCGGTGTGATCTTGTACGCGCCCGACCACATCGGCACCGAGATGTACACGTTTGCCAGGGCGTCGCCGCCGATGATGCTCGTGTTGAGAATCGTCGGCTCCTGTTCGAGGCCGACCACCATCGTTCCGGCAGCCGTCGCCGAGTTCTGGCGTGCCGCGCCGGTGCCGACGAGGACGAGCCCCGTAAACACCGCCCCGGCGATTAGCCAGAGTTTTCTTAGCTGCATCTACTTCCCTCCGTTCGTCCGGGGCTCGAAGCCACTCTCCGATCCCCACTATCCTGTCCCCTCCCCCGCACGGGGACGGGCGTACTTGCCACGAGTGGAAACGCCTTCCCTCGCTGATGCTCAGACGCCTACGCTCGCCGTTTGTTAGTGGATTTTGAACATGCGTGTGAGCGCCTGCGCCGTACCCTAGTTTGTGGCTCTGAGCCACAAACTCTGGCCCGTGGCGGAACGCATGTTCCCCCCGGTGCGCAGCGCTTACGTCGTCAGCGCGTCCGCGCCGGCTACGACTTCGAGGATCTCCTGCGTGATCTCGGACTGGCGAGCACGGTTCATCGCGAGCGTAAGGTCGTCGATCAGCTCGCCGGCGTTCTTGGAGGCGTTCCGCATCGCGGTCATCCGCGCACCGTGCTCGGACGCAGCCGATTCGAGCAGCGCACGGTAGAGCTCCGTCTCGACGTAGACGGGAAGGAGGCGGGCGAGGATCTCCTCGGGCTCGGGCTCGAAGATGAAGTCGCCTTGAAGCAGGTCCTGCTCGCGTTCGGCCTCGTCCGTCTCGAGCAGGTCCTCCGAGAGCGGCAGGATGTCGCGGACGGTCACGCGCTGGACGAGCGCCGACTCGAAGGCGTTGTAGACGATCGTGACACGGTCGACCTCCTCGTCCGTGTAGAGCTCGGCGAGGCGGTGAGCGATCGCCTGGGCGTCGGCGTACGCGGGCTGGTCGGTGAACCCGGCGAACTCCCCGGCGAGGTCGAAGCGGCGGAAGCGGAGCGAGCCGACGCCCTTGCGGCCGACGCCGACCCAGCGGACCTGCTTCCCCTCGGCTCGCAGCTGCCGCTCGAGCGCGAGCGAGCGACGCAGGACCTGGGAGTTGAAGGCGCCGGCGAGGCCGCGGTCGCCCGTGAGCGGGGCGATTGCCACGGCTTGCTCCTGTTCGCGCTGCTGGAGGAGCGGCAGTCCCCGCACGGAGGTACTCGCCCGCGCCGTCCCCGCCATCAGCTCGAGCATCCGGTCCGCGAACGGGCGCATCGCCTCGATCCGCGCCTGCGCCTTGCGGAGCTTCGCCGCCGCGACGAGCTCCATCGCGCGCGTGATCTTCCGCGTGTTCGCGACGGAGCGGATGCGTCGGCGGATGTCCTGGACCGTGGCCACGCTACGCGTGCCCCCGGTCTAGCTGTGGCATCTCGGTGATCTCCATGCTCTCTAACTAGAGGAAGGGGCTTTGGTCACCCGACCAAAGCCCCTTCCTCCTGGACGTTGAAGCCCTGCTTGAAGCGCTTCAGCTCCTCGTCGAGCTTCGCCGCCGTCTCATCCGAGAGCTCGCCACTCTCCCGGATCGAGTCCAGGATCGACTTGTCGGCGCGCAGATGCTCGCGCAGCTCGTCCTGGAAGCGAGGCACGTCGCCCACGGGGATGTCGTCGAGGTGGCCGTTCACGCCCGCGTAGATCGCAGCGACCTGCTGCTCGAACGGCCACGGCTGGTACTGGGGCTGGTTGAGCGTCGCCACCATCCGCTCCCCCCGCGCGAGCGCTTGCTGCGTCGCCTGGTCGAGCTCGGAACCGAACTGCGCGAACGCCTCCAGCTCGCGGTACTGGGACAGGTCGAGGCGGAGCCGCCCGGCGACCTGGCGCATCGCCTTGCGCTGGGCATTCCCGCCGACGCGTGAGACCGAGATGCCGACGTTGATCGCTGGGCGCACGCCGGAGAAGAAGAGGTCCGACTCCAGGTAGATCTGACCATCGGTGATCGAGATGACGTTGGTCGGGATGTACGCGGCGACGTCGCCCGCCTGCGTTTCCACGATTGGCAACGCGGTCAACGACCCGCCGCCGTTCTCGTCCGACAGCTTGCAGGCACGCTCGAGCAGGCGCGAGTGGAGATAGAAGACGTCGCCCGGGAACGCCTCGCGCCCGGGTGGGCGGCGCAGCAGCAGCGAGAGCTGCCGGTAGGCGTCCGCGTGCTTGGAGAGATCGTCGTAGAAGCAGGTCGCGTGCTTGCCGTTGTAGAGGAAGTACTCGCCCATCGCGCAGCCGGCGAACGGCGCCATCCACTTGATCGGGGCAGCCTCCTGCGCCGGGGCCGAGACGATGATCGTGTAGTCCATCGCGCCCTCGTCGCGGAGGCGCTCGTACACCTGCGCCACGGTCGACGCCTTCTGCCCGACCGCGACGTAGATGCAGATCATGTCCTGCCCGCGCTGGTTGAGGATCGTGTCGATCGCAATCGCCGTCTTGCCGGTCGAGCGGTCGCCGATGATCAGCTCCCGCTGGCCGCGGCCGATCGGGATCATCGAGTCGATCGCCTTGATGCCGGTCTGGAGCGGCTCCTTCACCGGCTGGCGCGCGACGACGCCCGGCGCCTTGAACTCGAGCGGGCGGGTCTCGCTCGTCTCGATCGGCCCGCCGCCGTCGAGCGGGTTGCCGAGCGGGTCGACGACGCGGCCCAGCAGGGCTTCGCCGACGGGGACGCTCGCCACTTTCCCGCTCCGGCGCACGGGCTCCCCCTCCTTCACGTGCTGCCACTCACCGAAGAGCGCTGCGCCGACGTCGTCCTCCTCGAGGTTGAACGCGAGCCCGACGACGCCGTGCTCGAGCTCGAGCATCTCCTGCGCGACGGCGTTCTCGAGGCCGTAGATGCGGGCGATGCCGTCCCCGACCTGGAGGACCGTGCCGACCTCGGCCAGATCGGTCTCGACGTCGTAGTGCTCGATCCGCTCCTTCAGGATCGAGGTGATCTCTTCCGGGCGTAGCTTCACGTGTGCTCCTTCGTCGTCAGCAGGCAGAGGTTTGCAGGCCGGCGCGCTTGAACTCGGGTTGCGACTGGGCGATGCGGATCGCTGCACAGTAGGTGCCGGCAGCGGCATTCGCGGTGGGAGCGCTGGATCGCAGCAGCTTCCGGCCCTCGGCGACGACGTCGCTGCGCCCCGAGCTCAGGAACAGCACCACCTTCTGCAGCCTCTTCGCCAGCTCTCCATAGTCCTTGCAGGCTCCCTCGAACTTCGTGTTCGCACGTTGAAGGGGCCCGCTCGCCGGCGGGGGCGGCCCGATCGAGACGAGCTTGTCCGTGCACTTGGCGAGGTCGCCAAGGCGCCGGTTCAGGACGGTGAGCGTCGTTTTGTTCTGGTTGATGATGTAGAGCAGGATGTTGGGGTTGCTCAGGCCGTTGACGACCTGCAGGTCCCTGTTCAGCGGCCGCAACAGCAGGTTGACGATCCGTCGAGCCCACTCGTCGTTCGTCTGCGCCTGAGGCAGGATGATGGGTGACGGCGCCGGCTGCGCGTTCTTCTTCGACGATCCACAGGCCGCAAGCAGCGCAACGAGAAGAACAAGGAGCAGCGCGCCTTTCATCATCGAGATGGGACGAGCTCACGGCGCAATCGATTGAGGCGGCCGCGCACGCTCGCGTCGAGCCGGAGCGAGCCGGCCTGGAGCACGAGGCCGCCGATCAGGCCGGGATCGACGCGTCGCTTCGCCTCGACTCTTCGTCCCGAGGCCTGCTCGATCTGACGGATCAGATCCTGCGCCTCCTCGTCGGAAAGCTCGTAGGCGGTTGTCAGCTCGACGTCGAGGCGGCGCTCCTCGCGCGCAACGAGCCGCTCGAACTCGCGCGCCATCTCCTCGATGTCGCCGATCCGGCCCTTCTCGGCCGTGAGCAGCAGGAAGTTGCGGACGAGCTCGTCCGCGTCGCCGAGGAGGTCTGTCAGCACCTCGGCCTTCGCGCGCGCGTCTACCTGAGGGTTCCGGAGGACGGAGCGGAGCTCGGGGACGTCGTGCACGGCCGCGGCAAAATCGCCGAGCTGCTCGTGCACCTGCTCGAGCCGTCCGCTGTCCTTCGCCGCCTCGAAGAGCGCCTGCGCGTACGTGCGGTGGACCGCGCCTATCGGATTGCCTCCTGCTCTTCGAAGGCGGAGAAGTCGAGCTCCTTGATCGCGTCCTCGATCAGGCGCCGGTGGTCGGTGTCGTCGAGCACCTTCCCGGTCACCTTGGCCGCGGCGACGAGGGTCAGCTCGGCGACCTCCGCGCGGATCTGGACGAGGGCGCGGTGCGTCTCCGCCTCGATCTGACGCCGCGTCTCCTCGAGCCGGCGTTGGCGGTCGGTCTCGGTCTCCTCACGCACCCGCTGGCGCTGGGCCTCGGCGACCTTGCGCGCCTCGCTGAGGATCTCCTCCGCCTGACCGCGCGCCTGGCCGATCAGCGCCCGGTGCTCTTCGAGCAGCTTGCGCGATTCGGTGCGGGCGTGTTCCGCCTCCTCGATCGACCGCTGGATGCGCTCGCGCCGCTCGTCGAGCATGTTCTGGATCGGCCCGAAGGCGTAGCGCTTCAGGACGAAGAGCGTGAGCAGGAAGCAGATGATCGTCCAGATCATCAGACCCGGGACGACCTTGATCAGGCCTGAGGACGCGACGAGCATCAGATCAGCACGTAGGCGAGCAAGCCGCCGATCAGGCCGTAGAAGACGACCGCCTCGGTGAGCGCGAAGCCGAGCCACTGGATGCCCTGGAGCTCTCCCCGGAGCTCGGGCTGCCGGGCGACAGCCTGGATCATCGAGCCGAAGATGTTGCCGATGCCGATCCCGGCTCCGAGCGAGCCGAGACCGATGCCGAGCGCGAGCGCGATCGCCTTACCGGCGTCCACGTTCCCCGTGGCGGCTGCGAGCAGATAGGACAACACGTTCAGTACCTCCTTAGTGCTCGGGCTCGATCGCCGAGCCGATGTAGATGGCGGACAGGGCGGCGAAGATGAACGCCTGGATGCCGACGACGATGATGACCTCGAACAGGTAGAAGGCCGTCGCAGCCGGGATGGAGACGATCGCCAGCACCCAGTTCTCGAGCACGAAGATCAGGCCGATGAAGGTCAGGATCAGCATGTGGCCGGCGAGCATGTTCGCGAAGAGACGGACGCTCAGGGAGATCAGGCGCATGAACTGGCCGAGGATCTCGAGCGGGACGATCAGCGGCAGCATCGGCTTGGGCACCTCCGGGATCCAGCTCTTGAAGTAGCGGACCGGACCGTTCCAGCGGATTCCTTCGATGTGCGTGAAGAAGAACGTCAGGAGGGCGAGCGCGAGCGTGACCGACAGCGACGACGTCGCCGCGTAGATGCCGAGCGTCGGGATCCCGTGCCACTTCTCGTCGGAGAGCGGCAGCGGGATGAAGCCGATCAGGTTGATCACGAAGATGAAGAGCATCAGCGTCGATACGTACGGGAACCACCGCCCGATCGCCTTCCGGGGGAGGCCCTGCTCCGCGACCTGTGTCTGCGCCACCTCGTAGATGAGCTCCCCCAGCGCCTGCCGGCGGCCGCGCGGTCGCCAGCGCATGAGCACGAGCCCGAGCAGGATCGTCAGCACCGTGCCCAGCAGCAGATAGGCCACAGCCTTCGTGATCGAGAGATCGAGCGGCCCCAGGTGGATCGGGACCCAAGGGTGCTGCTCGAACTCCTCCTCCGGATGGAACTCGCCCTTGGCGAGCGCGTCGGCCGGCAGCGCCAGCGCGAGCAGCGTGGCGCTCAGGAACGCACGCTTCACTTCGCCGCTCCGAAGTAGGTTGCGAGCGCGAGGCCGAGTTCGAAGGTGTACGCGAGCACGTAGACGAGCGCAGCGGCGAGCGCGAGGTGTGGGTGGGAGACCGCGGTCGCGAACAGGACCGCGAGCACGACCACCGCCTTGAAGGTCAGACCGAAGGCCAGCACCGCTGAGGCCGCGAGGTTACCCGCGCCGCCCCGGAGGCGCGTCAACAGGAACTCGATTCCTTCGAGGCCGAGCCACAGCAGCGCGCCGAGCATCCACCCGCTCACGTCCCAGCCGGCGAGCAGGAAGACCGGAAGGGCGAGCGCGAGCACGAAGGCGCCGCCGAGCGCCGGCAGGAGCCTGCCGGGCGCGGCGCGCGGCGTCGCGAAGATCCCGCCGGGCATCAGAGCGATCCTCGGTAGCGGCGGTAGACGGAATAGACGGCGAGCGGGATCCCGAGGACGGCGCCGACGAGCGCCCCGATGTCGGCGGACCCGATCGGCCAGCCGATAAGCGCGCCGAGCGCGATCGCGGCCAGCAGGATCCCTAACAGAATGCCTCCCGCAGCCGCAGGCTGGAACGAGGGGCGAGTCGCGGGCTCCATCTCTCGCCGGCAGCATAGCAGGGCTTTGTAACACCATATTTCGCTTGCATCGACGGTTTTGCCGTGACTTTGTTCACGGTCCGAAGGGTGCTCGAGCCGAGTGCGCGCTCAGGCGAAGGTGACGAGCGGCCCGCGGAAGCTGCGGGCGCCGGCGATGCACGCCGCACGGCCGGACGGCGTCCGGAGACTCCGGCAGCGGGCCCGGAAGGCGCCGTTTGTGACCACCGCGAGCGCCTTGCCGAACCACCGGTAGCACCCGCCGCGGGCGATCCCGTGGAGCTGCCCACACGTCCGGATCAGCTGGAGCTGCAGCGTCGGCCAGCCATCGACGTCCTCGACCGGGACCGCCCGGAGGCAATTCACCGTGTCGGCGCCGGCGAGCCGGGCGCACATCCGGACCTGGCCAAACGGCTCTGAGCGTGCCGTCGTCAGCGACGCGGCGGCGATGCAGCCCGCTCGCTGCACGTCCCGCAGGCCGTGGCAGAGACGGCGAATGTCCGGGGCCGAGGTCACTGCCGGCTTTGGCGGCCGCTCGAGATACGTGCGATACCAACAGGGCATGACAAAGACACGGATCTGACTCCCGCAGACGGTCCGCGGCGATGTGGGAACGCCGGCTCGCTTCTTCGTCCCGTCCGAGCCGCTGAGCGAGATCCAGTAGTCGTGGAACGCACCCTGCGCGCAGTCAGGCGCCTGCCGGCTGCCCAGCGCGCGACACAGCGGGAGGGCGTAGCGGAGCTGCTGGTCGTACACGCGCATATATGCGTGGCCGAGTCCGTGGACGCACGTGTACTGACGAACTCGCGTCGCGAGCCGCACGCACGTGCGGAGCGCGCCCTTCGGTCCCGCCCTGACGATCTGCGGCCCGAGGTACATGATCAGCCCGTGGCCGAATCCGGCCGAGCAGCCGGGATCGTTCGACCTGGGCAGGTACTTCTGCAGCGTGGCGAGCGTCATGTGGTGACGCCGGGCGTATTCCCGGCCGACGGTGTGCATCAGCGAATGGCACGCGCCCGCGATGAACCCGCCGGCCGCACGCGCACGGGCGCCGATCAACGGGACCTCGTGAGCGGGGTCGTGCGAACGCTCGATGTCGGCGAGCAGCAGCTTCGTGTAGCACTTCGCCTTCGCCGCCGTCGTCCGCGCGTCGATACATCGAGAACCGAACGGGTCGGTACCGCCGGGCGCGTCACTGACATGAGGCGGGCCGGCTTGCGCCGTGGCCGCCAGGACAGTCGTGACGGCGACCACCGCAAGCGTGAGGCCGGCGCACTTCACCGCCAGATTCGACGCAGCGAGCACCGAAAAGTTGCTTGCGGGGGATCGAGCACGCGCCGGGTATCCTCGCCGGCGTGGCCTCGGATGGCACCTTCGGGCGTCGCAGGCCGCAAGCGCTCCTGTTCGAGGGTCTCGCCATCGTCATCGCGCTCGCAATCGCAGGCGTGGTCGTCTACTTCGTCATGCGGCCGCCGCCTCTCCACAACAACCGTCCGATCGGCGGGGCGAACGTCGACGTCTCGCACGTCGGCGGGGCGCAGTACGAGGCTCGTGTGGCCGCCGATCCGGAAAATCCGCAGCTTCTGCTCGCGGCCTCGATCGACGGATCCGACGATGCACGTGTGTACACGTCCCAGGACGGCGGTGCGAGGTGGCGTGGTGCAATCGCACCGCCGGCTCTGCGCGCCCCCTGTGGGCTCAGCCACCCGGCCGTTGCGATCGGCCCTGGTCATCTGCAGGTCTACGCGTCGCTGGTGAGCGACGTGTGCCAGCCGCCCGACCCACACCTGTACGTGGCGACGCGTCGCGGATCGACGCGCAGGTGGGCAGTTCGGGAGATCGCTTCCACGCGGGGCTTCTGGTTCGACCAGAGGCCGGTCGTCGCCGTCGACGTCCGGGGCCGGATCGCCGTCGCCTGGACGCGGCTGCGCGGCGAGATCAGGTCCCGCCAGGAACTGCTCGTCACCACGAGCGAGGATGGCAGTAGCTGGTCGGCACCCAGGCGGATTCCGGGCTACAGCGGCGTCTACTCGGTGGATCTGGCAGCCGGCCCCTCGGGCGACCTCTACCTCGCCGTCGCGGACGGGCGCGGCCGCGCGCTCGACCTCCTGCGGTCGACCGACGGTGGCCGGACGTGGGACGATCGGCGGCAGCTCGTACGACTCGTCGAGCCGTACGTGGTCGGTTGCGGGCCCGGCTCCGTCTCGGTGCCGGCGCAGCCGCAGCGTTGCATCGGCCCCTCGCCGTCGATCGCGGTCGGACGCGACGGCACCATCGCCGTCGTGTACTCCGAGCCCGAGGCGAACAAGACGCAGGGCGTTTATGTCGTCCATGCCGACCGGAGCCTTCACACGAGCTCGCGCCCCCGTCGGCTCGGCCCGCCGGACGCGCATCCGTCGGATCAATTCCTCCCGGTCGCCGCATACGACCGGTCGGAAGGCGACCTTTGGGGGTGTTACTACGACACCGCCGGCGACCCGCGCCGGCGGAGTGTCTGGTTCACGTGCACGCGGTCGCACGACGACGGCGCGCACTGGTCACCGCCCGTGCGCGCCGCCTCGAAACCGTCGGACGAGACGCAGACGGCGAGTGACCCGTTCGGCTACGGCGAGGCCGCGGGGCTCGTGGCCGCAGGCGGAGTGGCACATCCGCTGTGGACCGATACTCGGCGCGCCCTCGATGCCGCCGAGGAGATCTATACGGCAGCGATCCCGGCCGGGTCCTCTCGCTAGGAACTCGTTTCAGAATGACGCTTCGTCGCCGGGGTGCGATGGGCGGTGCGAGGCAAGGACGCAGGGAGCGGCCATATCAGCGATATGGGCGCGACCGAGGACGCGGCCTCGCGCCGTCCAGCGCGGCCCGGCGGCACAAGGCTTCGCTTTGAAACGAGTTCTAAACCGCCTTCCGCGCGGCCGCCGGCTTCTCTTCGCGGCGGCGGGCGCGGACGCTGGTCAGCTTCACGATCTCGAGCAGGTAGACGATGTAGAGCGACGCGGCGAGGGCGACGAGGCCGACCACTGCAGTGATCAGCGTCCGCCACGGATGCCACTCGCCGTGCAGGTGCGGCCGAACGAAGCGGACGGTCAGCGCCGCCGCCGCCAGCGTCCCGCACCAGGCCCAGATCGTCACCGCGGCACGCTGCTGCGTGAAGCCACGGCGAAGGAACCGGTAGTGCAGGTGCGTCTGGTCGGCGGTGAACACGCTCTCGCCGTATCTGAGGCGACGCACGACGACGAACGACGTGTCGATGATCGGCACCGCGAGCACGAGCAGCGGGAAGAAAAGGGTGACAACCGACGCCGTCTTGAGCAGGCCCTGGAGCGGAATCGCAGCGAGCACGAACCCGAGCAGGAGCGCGCCCGAATCCCCCATGAATATCCGCGCCGGGTAGAAGTTGTGGCGGAGGAAGCCGAGCGCGGCGCCGAGGACGATCGCGGAGAGGATCGCCGCCTGCACCTCCGGACGCGGCAGCGACAGCGCGATCAGCGTGAAGGTGAACGCCGAGATCGCGGAGACGCCCGCGGCGAGGCCGTCGAGCCCGTCGAGGAAGTTGACCATGTTCATGATCGCCACGATCCAGAGGACCGAGAGCGGCATCCCCACCCACTTCGGCAGCACGTGGACGCCGAGCACCGGGAACGTGAAGCGATGCACCCAGATCCCGAAGCCGACGGGGATCGCCGCCGCCGCTGTCTGGCCGGCGAGCTTCTCCCACCAGCGCAGGCCGCGGAAGTCGTCGATCGCGCCCACCGTCGTCGCGACCGCAGCGCCGAGGAGAAGTCCGCGCGTCTCGCCGCCCAGGTCGAGGAAAGCGAGTGCCGGCACGAAGATCCCGAAGAAGAGCGCGAGCCCGCCGAGCCGTGGCACCGGCAGCCGGTTGAGCCGCCGCGCCTCCGGCCGGTCGACGACGCCGAGCAGCCGCGCCATCCCGCCCACCGCCGGCGTCAGCAGCACCACGATCACGAGCGCGAGCGCCGCGCCCCAGATCACCTCCAGGTGGTCGGCGAGCGTGTGCAGCATCAGCGCGCGAGGACCAGCCCGACCACGACGAGCGCGCCCACGAGGAGGAACAGCCCGATCGCTACCGCCGTGCCGATTCCGGCCCAGCGCGCGTAGTCGTCCTCGGGCTCGACCTCCGTCCAGCGCTGATAGCGGCGGCCGAGGCGCCGTTGCCGTAGGTTCTCGACCAGGCCCATCACTTCGTCCCGTACAACCGATCGCCCGCGTCGCCGAGGCCGGGGACGATGAAGCCGTGCTCGTTCAGGCCGCGGTCGATCGCGGCGACGACGATCTGGACGTCCGGGTGGTCGCGCGTGATGTGCTCGACGCCTTCGGGCGCGGCGATGATCGCGATCAGGCGGACCGACGTCGCCCCCGCGTCCTTGACTCTGCGAATCGCCGCCGCGGTCGAGTTCCCCGTTGCGAGCATCGGATCGAGCAGGATCACGTCCCGCTCGGCCACGTCGTGCGGAAGCTTGGCGTAGTACTCGATCGCCTCGAGCGTCTCCTCGTCGCGGTACATGCCGATGAACCCGACGCGCGCGGAGGAGATCAGGGAGAGCACGCCGTCGAGCATCCCCACCCCGGCCCGCAGGATCGGACAGACGGCCACCTTCTTGCCGCTGATGCGCGGGAACTGAGCGACTTCGAGCGGTGTCTCGACCTCGACGTCCTCGGTAGGGAGGTCCTTGGTCGCCTCGTAGGTCAGGAGCAGCGTGACCTCGTTGACGAGCTTGCGGAAGTGGACGGTCGGAGTGTTCTTGTCTCGCAGGTACGCGAGCTTGTGCTGGACGAGCGGGTGCTTAACCTCGACTACGGCCACTAGGCCAGGTACGTCGTCCAGCCGCGGAAACCCGGATAGAGCGGCCGCTTCGCGCACAGAGCTTCCGCCCGCGAGCGGAGGGCATTCAGGTCCGCGCCCTCGCCCAGCGCCCCGGCGATGATCTGCCCGACCTCGCGGAAGTCCTCCGCGTCGAAGCCGCGCATCGTCGCCGCCGGCGTTCCGATCCGGACGCCCGACGCGACTGTCGGTGGTCGCTCGTCGAACGGCACCGTGTTCCGGTTGACCGTCAGCTTCACCTCGTCCAGGCGCTCCTCCGCGTCCTTGCCCGTCCACTCGGTCGAGCGGAGATCGAGCTGGAGGAGGTGCGTGTCGGTGCCGCCGGTGAGGACGTCGAGGCCGCCTTCGATCAGCGTCTCCGCGAGCGTGTCCGCATTCGTACGGACCTGCTGCTGGTAGTCGCGGAACGCCTCGGTCGCCGCGATCTTGAAGCACGCGGCCTTCGCGGCGATCGTGTGCTCGAGCGGGCCGCCCTGCATCCCGGGGAAGACGGCACGGTCGACCGCCTGCGCGTGCTCCTCGCGGCAGAGGACGAAGCCCGCCCGGGGCCCGGCCAACGTCTTGTGCGTCGTCGAGGTGACGAAGTCGCAGTGCTCGACGGGATTTGGGTGGAGTCCCGCCGCCACGAGCCCGGCGAAGTGGGCCATGTCGCAGAGGAGCAGTGCCCCGACGTCGTCGGCGATCTCCCGGAACTTCGCGGCGTCGACCGTGCGCGGATAGGCGGAGCCGCCGCAGATGATCAACCGCGGCTTGCTGTCGCGCGCCTTCTCCAGCACCTCGTCGTAGTCGACGACGTTCGTCTCGCGCGAGACGCCGTAATGGAAGATCGTGTACAGCCGCCCCGAGAAGTTGACCTTGAGCCCGTGCGTGAGGTGGCCGCCATGCGCAAGCTCGAGCGAGAGGATCGTGTCGCCCGGCTGCAGCGCCGCCATGTAGACGGCCATGTTGGTCTGCGCGCCCGCGTGCGGCTGGACGTTCGCGTGGTCGGCGCCGAACAGCTCCTTCGCCCGGTCGATCGCGAGCTGCTCGATCTCGTCGACGACCTCGCAGCCGCCGTAATAGCGCTTCCCCGGATACCCCTCCGCGTACTTGTTCGTCGGCGTCGACCCGATCGCCTCGAGCAAGGACGGCCAGGTGAAGTTCTCGGAGGCGATCAGCTCGATCTGGCCGCGCTGGCGCTCGGCTTCACGGCCGAGCAGCTCGGCGATCTCGGGATCGACCTGCTCGAGGCCAGCGGTGGTCAGTTGCTCGAAGGTCTGCTGCGCGACGGCCATCGGCTCTCCTCTCCCAGGGGATCCACTGGATCGTACTCGCGAGGTCGGGCGCCGCGAACCGAGATTGGCGGATGATTAGCGGTCGTTCGTACCGTCCGCCGCGACCAAAGGAGGCTTCATGCTCGCGACAAGCTTTCGGCGTGCACTGGTGCTCGGCGGCACGGCAGCACTCGCCGCCGGCGGCGCCGGCGGCGCCGCGGCGCGATCCGACGACGCTGCGAAGCGGTGCCGCGCCGGATTCATCGACACCGTCGTCCGGGCTCGCCACGTCTGCCGGGCCGCGGCTGATCTCCGCGTCGGTGTTGCAGGGTCGCCGGAAGCGAATCGAGTCGGCGGCGCCTTCACGTTCGCGGTGACGGTCTCAAACGCCGGCCGGCGCAGCGCGCCCCGCGTGGTGCTCACGGCCGACATCTCGGGCCAGCTCGTGTCCGCGTCACCGACGACCGGCGCGTGCGATACGACCTCGGCAGCGCCGCGATCGACGTGTCAGATCGGGACGCTTGCGCCCGGCGGGCGCGTCTCCGTCAGCTTTGTCATCCGCGGGACGGCCGTCGGCCCGTTGCGCGCGTCGGTACGAGCCTCGTCCCCCGCGCGCGACGCGCGGCCGAAGGACAACGCAGCGGCTGCGACGCGACGCGTGACGGAACCGGACTCCGTTCGCGGCACGGGCGTTCGCCCGACGGCCGGCGGCGGTCCGCGGCCGCCGGTGACGATCGAGGTCGACGCGATCAGCGGTCCGCACGGCGACGACCCGACCGGCACCTTCTGGACGAAGTACCCGAGCTTCGAGCTCCGCGGGCGTGTCGTTTGCCTGACCATCAGCGGCAACCGGGCGAGCGTCGGCGGCATCGTCGAGCAGACGAGCTCTTCGGCCACGAACCCAGTCGGAAGCACGGTACACCTCGGCATCACCGACAACGGCGAGCCCGGCGCCGGCCGCGATCTCGAGGTGACATACCTGCAGATGCAGGCTGCCGAGATCTGTCCCGTTCCGCTCCAGGAAACGCCGGAGATCCTGCTGATCGACGGGAACTTCGTCGTCCACGACGAGACGTAGGACGACCGAGGCGGCTCAGCTCTCGAGCGCCGCGAGCGCCCGGGCGAGCACGTCCCCGGCGGGGACCGCGCCCGCACGGATGATCTCCGGCTCGTCGCCGGTGAAGTCGACGACAGTGGATGGCGTGCCGGGAAGGACGCCGCCGTCGAGGACGACGGCGACGCCGTCCCGGATCTCCTCCGGAACATCGGCGACTCGCGGCGGATCGGGCTGCCCGGGGCGGTTGGCGCTCGTCGCGACGACGCAGCCGGCGCGGGCGAGGACCTCCGCGCCGGGGCCGGTCAGGTGCGGCACGCGGACGCCAATCGCGTCCTGGTTCGCCCCGGTGATCCATCTGAAGCGCCGCGCCGGGTTCGGGAAGATCAGCGTCAGCGGGCCCGGGAGAAGGGCTCGCGCGATCGTCGCCGAACGGCCGCGGAGCTCCGGCAGGCACTCGAAGAGATGGTCGAGGTCGGTCGCGACCAGCGCGGACGGCTGCGTCTGCGGCCGCTGCTTCAGCCGGTACAGACGTTCCGCCGGCTCGCTCCGATACGGGTCGGCGGCGAGACCGTAGACGGTGTCGAACGGGAGGACGACCGGCTGCCCCGCGGCGAGGGCCGCAACGGCTTCGTCGACCCCGCTCATCTTCGGCGGCCCTCGACCACGCGGTCCTTCCCGGCCAGATCGGGTGTGACCCGGATGGCCTTATACCCCAGGGCGGCCAGGTTGCGGGAGATCCGTCCCGCCTGACCGTCGCCGGCCTCGAGCACGAGCCAGCTCGTTCGGGCGCGGCGGGCCAGCTCCTCGTGCAGGCCGATGTCGACGAGAGCAGCGCGCGGCTCGTGCCGGAGCTCGGGTTGCAGATCGAGGAGCTCGGCGGGCCGAACATAGGGCGGATTGCTGACGACGAGGTCCCATTCGGTCTCGTCCACGGCCTCGATCCCGGCCTGCCGCAGCTCGACCTCGAGGCGGAGCGCCACGGCGTTTTCGCAGGCCAGGTCGAGCGCGGCCGCCGACGTGTCCACGCCTGTGACCCGCGCCCGAGGGTGCTCGTCCGCGATCGCGAGAGCGATCGCCCCGCCGCCGGTGCCGACGTCGAGGACGCGCGGTTCCGGGACGTCGGCGATCAGCGCGAGCGCGCGCTCGACGACGACCTCGGTCTCGGGACGCGGCACGAGCGCCCGCTCGTCGGTCCGCAGAGTCAGCCGCCGGAAGCCCCATTCGCCGAGCACGTACGCCAGCGGCTCGCGTTGCTCGCGGCGACGGAGCAGCGGCTCCAGCGAGGCGGCGTCGACCTCCCGCGAGCGATCTGCGTAGACCTGCGTGCGCGTCAGGCCGAGGACGTGGCCGACGAGCAACTCGGCGTCGACCCGCGGCGTATCGACGCCGGCCGCGGCGAGTCGCCGCTCGGCTTCGGCAAGCGCCTTGCCGGCCGTCACTCGAGGCCGCGGCGCCGGTCCTCGGCGGTGAGCGCTTCGGTGAATTCGTCCAGCTCGCCCTGAAGGATCCGGTCGAGCTGGTGCACGGTCAGCTTGATCCGGTGGTCGGTGAGCCGGTTCTCGGGGAAGTTGTAGGTGCGGATCTTCTCGGCCCGCTCGCCTGAGCCGATCTGCGAGCGGCGGGTCGCGTCGAGCTCGGCCTGCTGCCGCCCGCGTTCCAGCTCGTAGAGGCGGGCGCGGAGCACGCGCAGCGCCTTCTGGCGGTTCTGCAGCTGGCTCTTTTCGTCCTGCATCGACACGACCACGCCGGTCGGGAGGTGCGTGATCCGGACGGCGGAGTCGGTGGTGTTGACGCTCTGCCCGCCGGGCCCGGTCGAGCGGTAGACGTCCACCTTCAGATCGTTCGGATCGACAGCGACTTCGACCTCCTCCGCCTCGGGCATGACGGCAACCGTCGCCGTCGACGTGTGGATGCGGCCCTGCGACTCCGTCTCGGGGACTCGCTGGACGCGGTGCGTGCCGCCTTCCCATTTGAACACCGAGTACGCGCCGTCGCCCTTGACCGCGAACGTGACCTCCTTGAAGCCGGCGCCGTCGTTCGGGCTGGACCCGAGCTCCTCGACCTTGAAGCCGCGACGCTCGGCGTAGCGGGTGAGCATGCGGTAGAGGTCGCCGGCCCACAGGGCCGCCTCGTCGCCGCCGACACCCTGGCGGATCTCGACGATCACGTCCTTCCGGTCGGCCGGATCGGTCGGGGCGAGCGCGAGCTTCAGCTCCTCCTCCAGCTGCGCGACGCGTTGCTCGAGCTCGGGGATGAGCTCCCGCAGATCGGCGTCGTCGCGCGCCGCGGCGAGGTCGTCGCGTGCAGCGCGCCACTCCTGCGCGAGCCGGTACGGGCCTTCGAGCTCCTTCAGCCGCCGACCTGCGTCGGCCCCCTCGCGGCGATCGTTGTAGAGCGCGGGGTCGGACATACGTTGCTGCGCTTCTTCGTACGAGCGCTCCAGCTCATCGACGAGGTTTGCGACGCGATCGGCCACAGGAGAAAGGTTACGCTCGCGGCGTGGTCGTGGCCGTCGTCGAATCGCCGACGCTCGGGGAGGCGTGGCTCGACGTCTCGCGCGCGATCCTCGAGTCCGGAACAGCGGCGACGTGGGGAGCCCTCCCCACGGTCGAGCTCGCCCGAGTCACCGTCGTCGTGGAGCGGCCGGATCCGGCAGACCGGCTGATCGCAGAGCTCGGCGACCCTGAATGGCTGGAGTGGATGCGCGCCAACTTCGTCGATCCGGCGGATGTCCCCGAGCTCGACCACGCCAGGAGCTACGCGGCGCGGCTGTTCGACTACGAGGGGATCGACCAGATCGGCTGGGTCGTGGAGCGGCTGCGCGCCGACCCAAGCGCTCGCGACGCGGCGATCACGACGTTCATGCCGTTGACGGACACGAGCTACGTCCCCTGCGTGAGCCTGCTCGACTTCTGGCTGCCCGCGGGCGGGGTCGAGCTGCTCGTCTACGCCCACAGTCTGGACTTCGGCAAGAAGGCCTACGGGAATCTGGTCGAGCTGGCGCGGTTGCAACGCCTCGTCGCCGAGGAGCTCGGCGCACCAGTCGGCCGCCTCGTCGTCCACGTGAAGTCCGCGCATGTGTACGAGGAGGAGCGGGAGCTGATGGAGCGCCTGCTCGCAACAGCGCCGGGAAAGGCGCCAACTTCGTAACACCTCAACCACAAGGGACAGTCCCTAGGGTTGGCCGGAGTGGGCATGTCCGAGCTGTGTCGAGACAGTGACGGTTCGTCCACAGCACTCGCGACAGGGTGTTGCGGCCGTATCGTCGGAGACGAGATGGCCCGCCTGCCGCGATCTGTGCTCCCGGACGGGATCTACCACGTCGGGACACGTGGAGTCGACCAGTGCACCGTCTACGTCGACGACCGCGACCGCCGAACGTTTCTCCGGCTGCTCGCCTCGGTCGTCGCCGACTACGAGTGGCACATGCACACGATGTGCCTCATGACCAATCACTACCACCTGGTCGTCGAGACGGAGCGTCTGTTCCTCTCGCTCGGCATGCAGCGGCTGAACGGCCGGTACGCCGAAACGTTCAACCGGAAGTTCGAGCGGACGGGCCACCTGTGGGGCGACCGCTTCTGGGTGCGACTCGTCCGTGACGAGGAGCATCTCGCCGACGTCTGCACCTACGTCGTCAACAATCCGGTGCGTGCCGGTCTCTGCGCTCGCGCCGCCGACTGGCCCTGGAGCGCCAGCCGCTACGGCTTCTAGCCGCCGGCGAGCTGCGCGTCGAGCGAGATCTCCGGCACGGAGGCGAGCGCCTTCGAGACGGGGCAGTTCTCCTTGGCCGTTGTCGCCGCCTGCTGGAACGCGTCGTCGTCGATTCCCCGCACCTGGCCGCGAACCGTCAGCGCGATCCTTGTAATCCCCTCGCCGGGCTGGAACGTCACCGTCGCCGACGTGTCGAGCCGATCCGGCGCGTGACCTTCCTGCGCGAGCCCGTGTGCGAGCGCCATCGAGAAACAGGTTGCATGCGCGGCGGCGATCAGCTCCTCCGGGCTCGTCTTCCCGCCGGGCTGCTCCGCTCGTGATGCCCACGTGACGTCGAGGCCGCCGAGCACGCCGCTGGTCACGTTCTCGATCCGCCCGCGTCCGTCCATCAAACTGCCCTGCCATGTCGCCTCTGCCCGGCGGTCAGTCGCCATTCGCTCCTCCTTGAAGATCCACGTTTACGGAAACAGTCGCGCTCGCCCTGATCAGCGCCGACAGGGGGCAGCCGTCGTCCGCCGCCCGGGCCGCCCGCTCGAGCGCGTCGAGCTCGATCCCCTCGCCTCGCGCGCGCGCGTGTAGCTGAGAGGAGACGATCCGATGCGAGCCGCCTTCGACCTCGTCGAGCGTGACGGTGGCGGTCACGTCCAACCGCTCAACCGGGGTCCCCGCCTGCGCGAGCTCGTTCGCGAGCGACATCGCGTAGCAGCCGGCGTGCGCCGCTGCCAGCAACTCCTCCGGACTCGTCTTCCCGCCGGCCTCGCCGATCCGCGTCGGGAGTGAGTAGCCGAGATCGCTGAAAGCGCCCGTCTGCGCGGAGATCGTCCCCGATCCCCGGGCGACGTTGCCCTCCCAGATCACGTCGGCTGCGCGCTGCACCCGCGGCACGGCCGAGAGCCTATGTCAGGCCATCACCTCGACGCGGCGGGCCTCGGGCGACTCGCGCCCCTCGAGCGCGAGCACCTCCTTCAACGCGCGGATCGAGACCTCGATCTGTTCGAGCGTCGGCTCGCGGGTGGTCAGCCGCTGCAGCCAGAGGCCGGGCGCGAGGATGGTCATCAGGAGGCGATTCCCCGTGTGCTTCCCGGCGAAGCGGATCAGCTCATAGGCGATCCCTGCGATCACGGGGAGCAACGCGATCCGCGTCACGATGAGCCAGTACCAATGAGGCCGCCCGAAGAACGCGAACACGAAGATCGCGATCACCATCACCCAGAGCAGGAAGGCGGTCCCGCAGCGCGGATGGATGAGGCTGAAGCGCTGCACTCGCTCCGGTTCGAGCTCCTCGCCGGCCTCGTAGGCGTTGATTGCCTTGTGCTCGGCCGCGTGGTACTGAAAGACGCGGCGCAGGTCGGGGAGCAGCGAGATGACACTGAGGTAGAGGACGAAGATCGTGACCCGGATCAACCCCTCCACGATCACGAACCAGCCGGTGCGCTTGATGCCGATCCAGTCGGTGATCAGCGCCGGCGAGACCTTGAAGAGCAGGACGGCGAAACCGATCGCGATCGCGAACGCGAAGATCATCTGGGCCCGCGTCAGCTCGGTCGGCGGCTCGCCCTCCTCGAGCGTCTCCCCTTCGCGCTCCTCCTGCGCGGCGTAGTTCGCCGAGATCGCGAGCGCTCGAAAGCCGATCGCGAGCGACTCTCCGAGCGCGATCACGCCGCGCACGACCGGCAGCCTGAAGAGGCGGTTCCGCGCCATCGGCGAGCGGATCGGCTGGTGCACGTGCGCGATCTCTCCGTCCGGCTTGCGGACGGCGACGGCCCAGTTCGAAGGGCCGCGCATCATTACGCCTTCGAGGACGGCCTGCCCGCCAACTGTCGTCATGGGATGCCGTTACCCGCGGCGGGCGCCGCCGGCCTTCTCGAGCCGGCGCTGGAAGCGCTCGACGCGACCGCCGGTGTCGACGAGCTTCTGCTTCCCCGTGTAGAAGGGATGGCAGTTCGAGCAGATCTCGACGTGGAGGTCGGGTTTGATCGAACGCGTCTGGAACGTGTTCCCGCAGGAACAGGTCACGGTCGCGATCACGTACTCGGGATGGATCTCAGGCTTCATCCGCGGCCAGGATAGCAGCGGCCGTTTTGGGAGCCACGTTGCCGCCCGAGACGACCGCAGCGACCTTCTGCCCCGGCTCGAGCTCGATCTTTCCTTCGAGCAGTGCGGCCGTCGTCGCCGCGCCCGCGACCTCGCAGGCGAGCTTCACCCGGCCGTAGAGGAAGCGAAAGGCGTGCTCGAGCGCGTCCTCGGAGACGAGCACGGACTCGACGCCGAGGTCGGTGCAGACGCGCACGCAGTTCGCCCCCGCGTACGGCCCGTTGAGACCGTCGGCGATCGACTTCGCCTCCACGGTGACCGGCTCGCCCGCCTTGAGGCTCTCGTGCAAGGCCGGCGACCGCTCCGGCTCGACGGCAATCACTCGGGCGCCCGGGCGCTCCGCCTTGACCGCGGTCGCGATCCCCGAGACGAGCCCGCCGCCGCCGACCTGGACGAGGACGAGGTCGGCCTCGGGCAGGTCCTCGAGGATCTCGAGTCCGACAGTGCCCTGTCCGGCCATCACCAGCGGGTCGTCGTACGGATGCACGAGCGTGCGGCCGGTCTCCGCGATCAGCTCGTCGAGCCGCTCGAACGCGCTCGGGATGTCCGCCGCCTGAGTGTCGATCGTGGCGCCGTAACCGCGCGCCGCCGCGATCTTCATCGGGCTCGCCGTCTGCCACATGACGACGAGCGCGTCGATCTCCTCGACCGCGGACGCGTAGGCGAGCGCCTGCGCATGGTTTCCGGCGGAGATCGAGATCACGCCGCGGCGCTTCTCGTCCTCGGAGAGGGTCGCAAGCTTGTTGAGGACGCCGCGTGGCTTGAACGAGCCCGTCCGCTGGAAGAGCTCCGCTTTCAGATGGACGTCCGCGCCGACGCGCTCGCTGAGCGTGCGCGAGGAGAGCAACGGCGTGCGGTGGAGCCGCCCCGCGATCCGCTCGCGAGCGCGATGGACGTCGTCGAGCGAGAGGAGCGACGTCGTCGCGGCCACACGTCGATCCTAGTCAGCGGACGTGGGGCTCGGCGGAGCCGTAGTCGAAGTCGGTGACGAACGCACACGTGCCCCGGAGCTCTTCGTCGAACCCGTCGCCCTGCAGGCGCAGCTCGTCCGCATAGAGCTCCGTCCCGGTGCGGTCGTAGCCCGGGACGATGCAGCTGACGTCTTCCTCCGTCTCGACCGGCCGGGTGGCGCGCACCGCCGCGGCGCCGCCCACTCGGAGCTCGTGCGCGGACCCCTCGTGCGTGATCTCGATCGGGCTCGAGCGCACGCCGACCACGTCGCACGCCTTGCGCACCCACGGCAGGGCGGAGACGTGGTCGCCGCCGCGGTCGCCGAGGAAGATCGCTGCAAGGGCCCGGTGCTGCGTGGGCGTCGCCCGCTGGTCCACGTGCAGAACGAGCCGCCACGGCGAGCCCGGCTCGTCGTCGTCGTAGCGGTAGACCATCGCCACGGCGAGCCCTCCGAGCTCGACGTCGCCCGCGTTACCTGCTTCCACGCGCCAGGACAGGGCTCCGTAGCAAACGCCGTGCGTCGAGCGTCCTCCGCGCCGTCCGCCGACCATGCGGCAGGGGCAGACCGCGTCGCAGTTGCACGACTCGAAATAGGTTCCCGCCACCCGCCACGGATGGTAGACGCTCGGCACCGAAGCCACTACGTCAGCGTGTACTCCGGCCCGCTGCCGCCTTCGGGCGGCGTCAGGCGGCCGCCCTTCGCGGTGATCGCGCCGCACTGGACGCAGTTCGACGGCGTGACGGTGACGCCGCCGTCCGTGGCCTCGTAGACCTGGGCCGGACACATCCGCTCCCAGAGCTCGGCGAGCTCGCGCGGCACCTCGTGCTGCACGCGGATGTGGTCGGGCTGGTCGTCGCGCGTTTTGTTGCCAGATGAGAAAACGGAGGACAGCTTGTCGAAGGTGAGCTTGCCATCGGCCGGCGGGTAGTCCTTGGCCCGATCGGTCCGGATCAGGTCCTGCTCGGCGTCTCGCTCCGTGCGCGTGTTCCCGGGCGGGAAGTGTCCTTTCGACGCCGTCATCATTCCGGCCAGGGCCCCGCCCAGCCAGAACCCGCGCCCGAACGCCTGGCGCATGTTCCGCACCTCCTGGAGGTCGCGCCAGACGAAGCTCTGCTGGAGCGCCTCGCCGTAGGCGGAGAGTGCGCCCGGCGTCCACGGCGTCCGGCCGCGCTGCAGGGCGCCGAATGCGGCCTCGGCCGCGAGCGCGCCCGACTCGATCGCGTAGTGGATCCCCTTCAGCGCTGGGACGTTGACCAGCCCCGCCCCGTCGCCGCAGATCAGCAGGCCGGGGGCGTGCAGCCGCTTCGGCAGCGAGACGAATCCGCCCTCGGGGATCGTCTTCGCGCCCCAGGCGACGCGCTCGCCGCCGTCGAGGATCTTGCGGACGAGCGGGTGCGTCTTCAGCTCCTGCAGCAGGTCGTGGACGGAGAGCTCGACGTCTCGGTAGTCGAGCCCCACGACCATCCCGAGCGACACCATGTCCTCGCCCATCGGATAGATGAACGAGCCGCCGAACTCGCGGTACTTCGCGCCGGCACGGAGCGGCCACCCCATCGTGTGGATCACGCGGTCGAGCCGCCGCGGGACCTTCCAGACCTCCTTGACGCCGAGCGCCCAGACCTGCGGGTTGTCGCCCTGGAGCCCGAAGCGGTGGAGCGCGACGCCGGTCAGATGACCCTGCGTCCCCTCGGCGAGCACCGTGACGCGGGAGACGACGTCCGCGCCCGGCTCGAAGTTGCCGAGCTCCTGGCCCTCGCGGCCGCGGCCCTTGTCGCCGGTGCGGACGCCGCGAACCCGGCTGCCGTCGACGAGGAGCTTCTCGGCGGGCGTCTCCGGCAGGATCATCGCCCCGCCCTCCTCGGCCTGCTCGGCGAGCCAGCGGCCGAGCTGAGAGAGCGACGCGATGTAGTTGCCGTCGTTCTTCATCGTCGGCGGAATCGGGATCGGCAGGGCGCGCTTCGCCGTCAGGAAATAGACCGACTCGTGGTCGACGGGACCGTAGAACGGCATGTCGTCGATCCGCTTTCGCCCCTTGAAGAGGCGTCGGAGCGCACGCGGGTTCACGACCGCGCCGGAGAGGAGGTGCGAGCCCGGCTGCTTGCCCTTCTCGAGCACGGCGACCGGAACCTCGCCGAGCCGTTCGCGAATCTGCGGCGCATCCTCGAGCAGCTGCGCGAGCCGGATCGCGCAGGCGAGGCCGGCGGGCCCGGCGCCGACGACCAGGACGCCGACCTCGATCCGCTCGTCCTCGGGGTCGGTCGGCGCGGCGACATGGTCCGCCGGTCTGAACGGAGGCTGAAAGTCGGCGGGCTTCGTCACGAGCCGCGGCGCTGCTTGACGAGCTCGGTCAGCTTCGGCACGACCTGATGCACGTCGCCGACCACGCCGAGGTCGGAGAACTCGAAGATCGGCGCGTTCGGATCCTTGTTGATCGCCACGATCACGCCCGAGCTTTGCATGCCGACCTTGTGCTGGATCGCGCCCGAGATCCCGCAGGCGATGTAGAGCTTCGGCGCGACCGTCTTCCCCGTCTGGCCGACCTGCGTCGAGTACGGGTACCAGCCCGCGTCGACGACGGCGCGCGTCGCGCCGACGGCACCGCCCAGCGCCTTCGCCAGCTCTTCGACCAGCGTGAAGTTCTCGGGCCCGCCGAGCCCGCGGCCGCCGGCGACGACGACCTCCGCGTCCTCGATCGAGGGGCCTTCACTCTCCTCGTGTGCCTGCTCGACCATCCGGGCGCCGGTGGAGAAGTCCTCCAGCTCGACCGGCACGTCCTCGACCTCCGCCTGTCCGCCCGTCGCGGCCGGGTCGAACGAGCCCGAGCGGAAGAGCGCGAGCTGCGGCTCGGCCTTCCAGCCGACGTCGACGTACACGGTGTCCTGGAGCGCCGGCCGCTTGCCGACGAGGCGGCCGTCCTCGCCGACGACGTCCGTGAGGTCCCAGTTCAGGCCCGCGTCGAGGCGCGCCGCCAGACCCGCTGCTAGGTCCGCGGCGAGGACCGAGTTGGCGAAGAAGACGGTGTCGACGCCTTTGTCGCGGACGAGCCGCGCGAGCACGTCGACCCGCGGCTGCGGGAGCGGGGCCTCGAGCTGCGGGTCGTCGGCGAGGTACACGCGCGCCGCTCCGAACTTGCCGGCCTCGTCGGCGAGTGAACGGACGCCGGAGCCGATCACGACGGCTGAGACGTCGTCCCCGAGGGAGGCCGCCTTGGAGAGCACTCCGAGCGGACCCTTCAACAGCTCATCGCCGTGGTGCTCGAGAAAGACGCAGATGCTCACGCGGAGTCACCGCCTGAAGACGTTGGCGTTCCTTCGGCGTAACCAGGGCGCGTAGCGCGCTCGATGAAGACGAGGGTGCTCATACGAGGCGCTTCTCGGCCAGGAACTGGACGATCGCATCGGCGGCGTTACCGTCGTCCTCGATCTTGCGGCTCTCGCCACGCGCGGGCGGCTCGTTGAGGGCGTAGACCTCGGTCTTGGAGCCGGCCTCTCCGGCCCGGTTGGACTCGACACCGAGGTCGCCCAGCGCGAGGGTCTCCTGCGGCTTCGACTTTGCGCCCATGATCCCCTTGAGGGAGGGGTAGCGCGGCACGTTGATCGCGTCCGACACGGCGACGACCGCCGGCAGCGGGGCCTCGATCAGGTCGTAGCCGAACTCCGTCTGGCGCTTGACCGTCAGCTTCCCGTCGGCGTGCGTGAGCTCGGCGGCCTGGGAAACCATGGGCAGGCGGAGGCGGTCCGCGACGGCAGCCCAGAGGACGGCGCCGTCGGAGTCGCCCGCTTGCTGGCCGAAGAGGACGAGGTCGGGGCTCTCGCGCTCGAGTGCCTTCGCCAGCGCGTAGGTCGTCGCGATCAGATCGGAGCCGGCCGCGGCGTCGTCCGAGACGAGGATCGCGCGATCGGCGCCCATCGCGAGCGCTTTGCGCAGGGCGTCTTGCGCCTTCACCGGCCCGAGCGAGACGAGGACGACCTCGCCCTCACCCGTCGATTCCTTCAGTTGGAGCGCCTCCTCGACGGCGTTCGCATCGAACGAGTTCAGCGCACCCTCGCCGGAGCGGTCGAGCCGCTTCGAGCCCGGGTCGATGCGGCGATGCGCACCCTCCGGCACCTGCTTCACGCAGACGGCGATCTTCATCGCCTGCGGACTCTACTGAGGCGGCTCAGGCGAACGGCGCACTCTGTCTAAGGCGCACCCAGCCTCCTCCCCAGTCGCGCGCGAATGCGCGCTCCCGCGGGTGAAACCATGTTTCCCCGCGTGCCCCCTTCTTACTGAACGGCGCGCTTCGCGCGCATTCAGAGGCGCGGGAAACCTCCCGGTTTCCCCGACCCCTTCCCCGGGGCCGGGAACTCCGTCCCCGTCCCCACTGGATCGTATTTCGGAAATCCGCGCTCGTGTGAAGCAAAGTGCGCCGGTAGTGCGACGCCGCTACTGTCGTGTCCCGTCCCTGGGGACCCGCACTCGACGCGGATGGAGCTCGAGCCGGAGACCCGCACGCTGCTCGAGCAGCTGGACGAGGCAACGCGCCACCCAAAGCTGGGCGGACTCGGGTACCACACCGATCTGCTCGACCAGGTTCGCCTCGCGATCGGTGACGCCGGCCGCGTCGAGTTCCCGGATTCGCGGCTTCCGCTCCCGCCGACCTTCCGCCTCTCGCCGGCGCGCGAGGAAGCGCTCCGTGCCCGGCTCAGGGACCTCCTGGCCGAGGCACAGGCGCAGCAGGAGCAGCGCCGGCCGAGATGGCGGCGGCTGCTCGGGCGGTGAAAGCCGTGAAACGCGGAATGTCGCACAGGTCTGTGGCGGGACCGTGCCGAATGTGGGAGACGTGACGTCGGCGAAAGCCCCTGCTAACGTGCCGCCCTTCGGACGCGCGACCGGAGCGCCCCGTTCTCCTATGAGACGCCACCGGACGACAGCCCGAGGGATCCTCTTCCTCGCTGCCCTGATCGGCCTCGCCGCAGGGTCCGCTGCCGCGCCGGCGGCGACCGCGAAGGTGCCGCGCCTGATCTTCCCCGTTGTCGGCACCGTCACGTACACGAGCGACTTCGGCGCGCCACGTTCGGGTGGCGCTCACCAGGGCAACGACCTCATGGCCGCGAAGAAGTCACCGGCGGTCGCGGCGGAGGCGGGCAGGGTCAAGTTCTGGACGACGTCCGCCAGGGCCGGCTGCATGCTCTACCTCTACGGCGAGAGCGGCACGACGTACCTCTACATCCACCTCAACAACGACGCGACGAAGGGGAATGACAACCGTGGCAAGTGCGTCCGGGGCGTGGCGTACGCGGTCAAGGACGGTGCGAAGGTGGCGGCCGGACAGCAGATCGCATACGTCGGTGACTCCGGCGACGCGAATAGTGGCAATCCCCATCTGCACTTCGAGGTTCATCCCGCCGGCGGCAAGGCGGTCGATCCGTACCCCTATCTCCAGGCCGCGCAGAGGCTCCTCTTCGCCTCGAAGCCGGGCGCGCCGTTCGCGCTGACCCTCACCGGCACGGTCGCGTCCGCCACGGTCGACCGGATGACGGTGACGGTGCAAACGTCGCAGGCGTGGCCGAGCGGGCTGACGCTGACGAAGCTGAACCAGGCCGTGACGTTGACGGTGCCGGCAACAGCACTCGTCCAGTCGATCGTGCCTCCCGCCGCCCCGCGCGCAGTCGCGAGCGCTGCGCTCGCACAGCCCGGCCAGAAGGTCGTCGTGTGGACGCAGCCCGCCCCCGCGACGCTGAAGGCGCAACGGGGAGACGCCGGCGTCCTCGCGGCCGCGCTCGTCCAGTTGCTCGGTTAAGCCTGGGGCGGACCCGCGTCTATCCGCGCGACGAGCGCGTCGACGTCGCCCCGCAGGTCGTGCAGGTTCTCGAGCCACCACGTCGCCCCCGCGTCCGCGTACTCCTGCACGCTCTCGCCCGGCTCCGAGTAGCCGTTGAAGGCGACCTCGAAGCCGTCGCCGCGACCAATCGCACGGACCTTGTTCGCAAGCTCCGCCGCGCTCATCGTGATTCCGTGCGGCTCGAGGCTGTTTGCGATCCAGCCGTCCCAGCGCGCCGCGCGACGGAGCGCCGGCCCGCTCTGCCCGCCGATCCAGATCGGTCCCTGCCAGAGCTCACGTACAAGCCCGAGGCCGTCGTCGAGCAGCTTTGCCCGGCGACGCGGATCGAAGTCTTCGCCGAACGCCGTGAACTCCTGCTCGTTCCCGCCGAGGCCGGCGCCGAGGACGACGCGGCCGCCGTTCAGCCGCTCGAGTGTCGCCAGCTGCTGAGCGACCACCTGGGGACGCCGCCGCGGCAACGGCGTCACCGCAGTTCCCAGCGTGAGGCCGTCGGTGGCTGCGGCAACGGCGGCGAGCGTCACCCACGGGTCCGCTGAGGGCGGCCCCCAGACGAACGCGAGATGGTCCCACACGAAGTAGCCCTCCCAGCCGGCCGCCTGCGCGGCTCGGGACGCGCGCACCGCGACATGTGGATCGGACCAGCTGCCGAAGTTCGTCGCGCAGACGGCGAAGCGCAAATCAGCGACCGACAAAGTTCGGAGTGCGCTTCTCGACGAACGCCGCGAGACCCTCCTTCGCGTCCTCGCTGGAGAACAGCTCGCCGAACGAATCCCCCTCCGCCTCGAGGTCCTCGCCGTAGTCACTGCCGAGCGCGCGGTTCGCGAGCCGCTTCAGCAAGCGGAGCGCGACGGGACTCTTCGTCGCGAGCAGTTGCGCGACCTCGCGGGCCTTGTCGAGCACGGGATCGTGGATCCCGTTGACGAGGCCGATCCGGAGCGCCTCGTCGGCATCGACGTTGCGCCCCCTGTAGAGGAGGTCCTTGGCGACTCCGACGCCAACGAGGCGGGGCAAGCGCTGCGTCCCGCCCCAGCCGGGAATGATGCCGAGGTTGATCTCCGGCTGGCCGAGCTTCGCGGTCGAGGACGCGTAGCGGATGTCACACGCGAGCGCGAGCTCGCAGCCGCCGCCGAGAGCGAAGCCGTTGATCGCGGCGATCGCCGGCTTCGGCATCGTCTCGAGCAGCCGCGTGGTCTCGTGGCCGAGTCCGCCCCACGCCTTCGCCTCGTCGACGCCGAGCCCGCTCATGTACTTGATGTCCGCGCCGGCGACGAACGCCTTCTCGCCTGCGCCCGTGAGGACGACGACGCGTGCCCCCTCGTCGTCGGCGAGATCGCGGAGGCGATCCCGCAGCGCCGTCAACGTCTCGAGGTCGAGCGCGTTCAGCGAGTCCTGCCGATCGACGGTGACCACCGCGACCGCGTCCTCCCGCTCGACGTGGATCACGTAACGGGGATCTTGCCCTTGACGAAATCGACGATGCCGGAAGTCGGCGCGCCGGGGGTGAAGACTTCGGCGACACCCAGCTGCTTCAACTCCTCGGCGTCGTCAGTGGGGATCGTCCCGCCGACGATTACGAGCACGTCGTCCGCGCCGTTCTCCTTCAACCCCTCCACGATGCGCGGGACGAGCGTCATGTGAGCGCCGGAGAGAATCGAGATCCCGACGGCGTCGGCATCCTCCTGGATCGCGGTCTCGACGATCTGCTCGGGCGTCTGGTGGAGACCCGTGTAGATCACCTCCATACCGGCGTCACGCAGCGCCCGGGCGATGATCTTCGCCCCGCGGTCGTGCCCGTCCAGGCCGGGCTTGGCCACGACGACTCGGATCTTCCGCGCCACGCGCGGGAGTGTAGTGCCCCTCCAGGCAATACACGCCGGTCTCTGGCCCTAGATCGAGGCCGTCGCCTCGGCTCCGCGTGCCGCTCGCTGCCGCGCGATGAAGTCGCGGTACCAGTAGAAGCTCTCCTTCGGCACCCGCTCGAGCGTCGGGAAGTCGACGTACACCACGCCGAAGCGCTTCCAGTAGCCCCACGCCCACTCGAAGTTGTCGAGCAGCGTCCAGACGAAGTACCCCTTCACAGGCGCTCCCGCCTCGACGGCGCGACCGACGGCCGCGATGTGACGCTCGAGGTAGTCCCGCCGCTCCGGGTCGCGCACGCTCCCGTCGTGGCCGCGCACGTCCGGGAACGCGGCGCCGTTCTCGGTGATGTACAGCGCCCGCGGCCCGTAGTCCTCGCTGACACGGAGGAGCAGGTCGTGGAGGCCGTCCGGATAGACCTCCCAGTCCATGTCGGTGTACTGCGAGTCCGGCTCGCGCACATGGATCGGACTGCCGCCGTTCGGGTTCGCGCGCACGAGGTTCCGCGAGTAGTTGTTGACGCCGAGGAAGTCGATCGGCGCCCTGATTGCGTCGAAATCCCCGTCTTCCACGGGCGGCGCGTTCGCCCCGAAGTACTCGAGCATGTCTGCCGGATAGGAGCCGTGGGAGACCGCATCGAGGAACCAGCGGTTGTGGAAGCCGTCGACGTGCTGCGCCGCGGCGACGTCCGCCGCCTCGTCCGAAGCGGGATACACCGGGTGGAGGTCGAGCGTGATCCCGACCTCGGAACGGGGTGAGGCGCTCCGGAGGATCTCGACGGCGCGGCCGTGCGAGAGGAGCAGATGGTGGGCCGCGGCGAGGGCTTCGGCCTCGCTGGTGCGGCCGGGGGCGTGCTTGCCCCACCCATAGCCGACCCAGGAGGCGACCCACGGCTCGTTGTGCGTGATCCAGTGCCCGACGCGGTCGCCGAGCCGGTCGGCCACGGCGGCAACGTACTCGCAGAAGGCATCAACCGTCGCGCGCGCGGGCCAGCCGCCCTGGTCCTCCAGCACCTGCGGCAGATCCCAGTGGTAGAAGGTCACGAACGGACGGATCCCGGCCTCGAGCAGCGCGTCGACGAGCCGGTCGTAGAAGTCGAGGCCCCTCTGGTTGATGCGCCCGCGCCCCTCGGGCAGGACCCGCGGCCACGCGATCGACAGGCGGAAGCCATCGGTGCCGAGCTCGCGCATCAGTGCGATGTCCTCCGGATAGCGGTGGTAGAAATCGCACGCGATTGAGCCCGAGTCCCCGTTCCGCACCTTTCCCGGAGTTGCGCAGAAACGGTCCCAGATGCTCTCGCGGCGGCCGTCGTCGCTCGCGGCCCCCTCGATCTGGTACGCCGCGCTCGCGGTACCCCAGACGAAGTCGGGTGGGAACTGAGGGGACAGATCGCTGGTCATCGGGTTCCTTCCGGTGTCGGGATTGGCAGAGCTTCGGCGTTAGATCGAACCCAGTGTCCGGGGCGCAGCTCGACGAGCCGCGACCCCGGCTCGACCCTGGGGCGCTCTTCGCGCGCGTCGCGCGTGAATCCGGCCCGGGGATCCGGCACGGCGGAGAGCAGCAGGCGGGTATAGGCGTGCAGCGGCCGCTGCAGCACCTCCTCGGTCGGCCCGTGCTCGACGATCTGGCCCGCGTACATCACCATCACCTCGTCCGCGACGTAGCGCGCGCTCGCGAGGTCGTGCGTGATGTAGAGGAAGGCGATCTCGTGCTGCTGCTTCAGCTCGAGGATCAGGTTCAGGATCCCGATCCGGATCGAGACGTCGAGCATTGAGATCGGCTCGTCCGCGAGCAGCACCTTCGGCTCGACCGCCAGCGCCCGGGCGATTGCGACGCGCTGCTGCTGGCCACCGGAGAGCTGGTGCGGATACTTCTGCGCGATCTCGTCGGCAGGCACGAGCCCGACCGAGGTGAGCAACTCGCGCACCCGAGCGCGCACCTCTCTCCGGGAGACGATCCCGTGGATGAGCAGGGGCCGCGCCAGGTGGTGCTCGACCCGCTTCACGGGGTTCAGCGACCCGAACGGGTCCTGGAAGATCATCTGCACCTGCGAGCGGTAGTCGAGGAGGGCCCGGCGGCTGCGACGCCGCGTCACGTCCTCGCCGCGGAAGACGATGCTGCCGCCGCTCGGCGGATACAGGCGCGCAAGCAGGCGTGCGACGGTGCTCTTGCCGCTCCCGCTCTCGCCGACGAGCGCCGTAACGGTGCCCGGTCGGAGCTCGAACGAGACGTCGTCCACCGCACGGAGCTCCTGCCGGCGCAGCAGCCCGCCGCCGAGCGCGAACCGCTTCGACAGGCCGCGGACCTCGAGGGCCGGTTGGGCGAGCACAGCGCTCACGCCTGCTCCACCAGGTGGCACGAGACGAAGTGGTCGGGCGCGACCGCCCTCGGCAACGGCCGCTCGCTCGTCTGCCGCGCGAAGAGCGAAGCGTCCAGGCCGGTGCAGTGCGGGCAGCGCGGATGGAAGCGGCAGCCGCTCGGCGGGTTCGCCAGGTCCGGCGGCGACCCCGGAATCCCGGCGAGCCGCTCGATCGGCCCGACGAGCGGTGGGAACGACTGCATCAGGCCGACGGTGTACGGATGTCGCGGGTCGCTGAACAGCTGACCCGACGGAGCCTCCTCGACGACCTCGCCCGCGTACATGATCGCGATCCGGTCGGCGAACTCGACAAGCAGCGAGAGGTCGTGCGTGATGAAGAGGACGGCGAAGTCGAACTCGCGCTTGAGCGCCTGGATCTGCTCGAGGATCTCGCGCTGGACGACCACATCGAGCGCGGTCGTCGGCTCGTCCAGGAGCAGGAGGTCGGGATTGAGCGCGAGCGCCATCGCGATGATCACGCGCTGGCGCATCCCGCCGGACAGCTCGTGTGGGTACGCGCGGAGGCGCCGCGGCTCGATTCCGACGAGCTCGAGCAGCTGGCCCGCCCGCGCGAGCGCCTCCGCCTTCCGGACTCGCTCGTGCGCCTGGAACATGTCGACGAACTGATCGCCGACCCGCATCACGGGATTCAGTGAGTTCATCGCGCTCTGGAAGACGAGCGACACGTTCCGCCACCGGAACCGGCGGAGCTGGTCGCCGCGCAGCGGGACGATGTCCTCGCCCTTGAACAGGATCCGGCCGGAAGTGACCTGTCCCGGCGGCCGCAGGATTCGCATCACGGCCTGCGCCAGCGTGCTCTTCCCGCAGCCGGACTCGCCGGCGAGACCGACGATCTCGCCGGGCGCGACCGTGAGCGAGACGCCGTCGACCGCTCGCACCCGTCGCTTGCCCACGATGTACTCGACGACCAGGTCTTCGAGCTCGAGCAGCGCGCCCGAGCGCGGCTCCACGTCAGGACGCTCCATCTGCACAGGGACGGTCACGTCGTTGCGCTCCTCGGCCAGAGCAGCCCACGCAGCAGCGAGCGGCGCGGCGCCTTCGACCGCTGGAGACGCGGGTTGCTGAGCTCGTCGATCCCGTAGTTGATGAAGACGATCGAAAGCACCGTCAGCGAGATCGCGACCCCGGGGAAGACGAAGTGCCACCACTCGCCCTGTAGCAGGGTCGAGTTGTTCGCAGCCCAGTAGAGGATCGTTCCCCAGCTGACCTTGTTCGCGTCGCCGAAGCCAAGGAACTCGAGCGCCGCTTCGTAGAAGACCGCTTGGACGAAGACGAACGCGAATCCGGCCGCGATCCGGCTGAGCATGTTCGGCAGGAACTCGCCGAACACGATTCGCCACGTCGACTCGCCCGCGACCTTCGCGGCGAGGATGAAGTCGCGGTTCCGTAGCGACAGCGCCTGTCCCCGCAGGATGCGCGTCTCGATCGCCCAGCTGGTCGCGCCGATGATCAGGGCCATCGCGACCGGGCCGGTCACGGTCAGGAACGACGAGATCACGAGCAGCAGCGGGAGCACCGGGATGACGAGGAAAATGTTCGTAACGAGGTTGATCAGGTCGTCGCGCCACCCGCCCGCATACGCGGCGAGCAGGCCGAGCGAGATCGCGATCGCCATCGAGATCACAGCCGCGAACCCGGCGACGAGCAGGGACATCCGTCCGCCGTAGACGACCTGTGACCAGACGTTGTAGCCCTGGTCGGTGGTGCCGAACGGGTGCGCCCAGGCGGGCGGCTGGCCGGGAAGCTCCCCCGGCTCGTTCGCTGCGTGGGAGGTCAGGAGCGGCGCCGCCGCCGAGACGAGGATGATCGCGCCGAGCAGGAAGATCCCGAACGCCGACTTGGGATTCCGCAGGAGCAGACGCACGAACTGTGGCGGCCGGAAGCGCCGCTGCGGCGCCGCCGGCGACAGCGCGCCTCCCGAGACGGTGGCGGCGATCGGCTCGACGGCTCCGTCCGGGTCCACGGGGATCGCGTCGTCGCGCCGCTCGAGCTCGAGGCCGGTCATCAGTGCCCCGTCCGGTAACGGTCTCGCGTTTCTGGCGACTGCACGAGGACGCCGCATGGCGGCCTCGTGCTCCGCCAGAAATGCCCTGACTGTTGCCGGACGGGGCACTACTACGCGCCGCGCACGCGCGGGTCGAGGAGCACGTAGACGACGTCCATGATCAGGTTCGCGACCAGGACGCAGACGGCGAGCAGGAGCAGGAGGGCCTGCACGAGCGGGTAGTCGTGCCCGAGCGCCGCCTGCTGGATCGTCAGCCCTACTCCGGGATAGCTGAAGACGAACTCGACGAGGATCAGTCCGCCGACGGCGCTCGCGAAGAAGGACGCGAACCCGGTCAGCGGCGGCAGGATCGCGTTCCTCGCCGCGTACCGGGCCATGACGCGGCGGTCGCGCAGTCCTTTCGCCTGCGCCAATGTCACGTAGTCCTCGGCGACGGTGTTGATCATCACGTTGCGCATCCCGAGCAGCCAGCCGCCGGCGCTGACCGCGACGATCACGAGGATCGGCAGCTGCGCGTGCCGGAACGCGTCGGAGAGGAAGTGCCAGTTGAAGGCGATGTCGGTGTCGTTCGAGTAGGCGTGCTGGATCGGGAACCAGCCGAGCTTGAGCCCCAGGAAGTAGACGGCGACCAGGCTGAGGAAGAACGCCGGGAAGGACTGGAGCGCCATCAGCACGGGCGTGAGAACGTTGTCGACAAAGCCGCCGCGCCGCCATGCCGCGAACATGCCGAGGGTCGTCCCGATGACGAAGGCGAGCAGGAAGCCGGTTCCGACGAGGAAGATCGACCACGGCAGAGTCCGGCCGACGACCTCCGTGACCGGCACGCCCTGTGCGGTCGAGATCCCGAAGTTACCGGTGAAGACGTCGCCGAGGTAGTGCGGGTACGCCTTCCAGATCGGCTCGTCGGCGGAGCCGAGCTGCGCCTTCAGCTGCTGGAGAATCCCCGGGTTCGAGCGGATGACGTCCTGGTAGCGGAGGATCAGGCCGTCGAGCGGCGAGCCCGGCATCAGCCGCGGCAGGGCGAAGTTCAGCGTGATCGCCGCCCACAGGGCGACCGCGTAGAACATCAGCCGTCGAAGGATGAACCGCACGCGTGTCTCCCTTCCTGCCGCTCGTCATCATGACCGGTGGGCGAGCAAGAGAAGCAAACTCGCCCACCGGTCACGCTGGGGGTGGAGGGTTACTTTCGAACCGGGCGGAGGGTGAGCAGGATCTTCTCGACCTGGTTCCCGGTGCTGAAGATCGGGTCGACGTATGCGTTCTTGTACGTGGGGAAGCCGGTCCAGTACTTCGTGCTGTAGGTCGACCAGCGCGGCCCGACGAAGAGCGGGATGCCGGGCATGTTGTCGAGCCAGATCCGCTCGAGCTTGTAGGCGATCTGCTTCTGCTTCTTGACGCTCAGCGTGCCCTTGAACTGCTTCAGCAGGCCCGCGCCAGTCGGGTGCGAGAAGTGCTCCCAGTTGCCTGTCGCCGACGCGTCGACGCCCGGGCCCAGGTTCGTGGACGGGTCGTAGTGCGAGAAGAAGTAGGCGTAGGGCGTGATGTCGTTGCCGCCGTTGCTCCAGAGCAGCGTCACGAACTTCGTGCTCATCGCGTTCGGCTGCCAGGCGCCCCAGTCGGGCTCGAGCTTCACCGAGGCGTCGATGCCGACGTCCTGGAGGTTGTTCGCGATGATCTGGAGCGACGCGACCCAGTCGGACCAGCCGCCGATCACGTGGATCTGGAAGCGGACGCGGTCGCCGCGGGGGTCGATCAGGTTGTCGCCCTTGTACGTGAAGCCGGCGGCACGGAACGTTGCCTTGGCCGCCGAGGGACTGTAGGTGGCGAGCTTCTTCGCCGTTGGCTTCAGCTCGGGGTCGACCCACTTCGGATAGATCTTCTCGATGCCGAGCGCGCTGACGGCCGGCGCGTAGCCGTACTCGCCGAGCTTGACGACCTTCTGCCGGTCGATCGCCTGGCTGACGCCCTTGCGGAACGCGGGCAAGCTGTACGGGTACTTCGTCAGGTCGAAGAAGAGCGAGATCGGGAGGCCGACGCCGAGGTAGGAGGCGTGGTAGTGCTTGCGGTCGTGGGCGATATACGCCTTCTCGACGTTCGGGACGAAGTTGTGCGTCCAATCGGCTTCGCCGTTGACGATCTGGAGCAGGGCAGCGTCATTACCTGCAGCGAACAGCCGCTCGATGCAGTTGATCCTGGGAAGGCCCTTCTGCCAGTAGTGCAGGTTCTTGCTGATGACGTAGTCCTGGCCGTTGAAGCGCGTGATGCGCGTGAACGGCCCCGATCCGACCGGACGGGAGTTCGTGAAGTCGGCGACGTTCTTCACCTTCGACCAGATGTGCTGCGGGACGATGAACACGCTGCTCAGCACCGACCCGACGAAGGTCGCGTCGACCTGCTTGAAGCGGATCGCGACCTTGTTCTTGCCGGTGATCTTCACGGAGGCGATGTTGCTGTTGTCGGAGGTGAGACCGATCCGGTCCATGTACTTGTCCTGCCGGCCTGCGGTCAGGCTGTAGAGGACGTCGCGCGCGGTCAGCGGCTTCCCGTCCGACCACCGTACGTTCGGCTGAATCGTGATGTTCAGCTGCTTGCCGCCCCGGCTGAAGGCGACCTTCTTCGCGAGGACGTTGTAGATGTGGCCGCCGCCGAACGCGGTCGAGATCACGAGGGTCTCGTAGATGCCTCCCTGCGTGAAGTCGCGCATGGAGCCGCCGTTGAACGGGTTGAAGTTTCGGGTGAACGCCTGGTCGCCCGAGCCGGTGGCGATGACGCACTTGTGGCCGGCGGCGGCCGAGGCGAAGCTTCTGTGCGCAGCGGGGGCGGACTGCGCGAGCAGAGCCACGACGATGGCGATCACGGCGGCGACGCCGGTCACTCCGAGCATCGGGCGGAGCCGGCGAGCTGAACGGTCCATATTCCCTTCCTTTCGTCCCGGTCGTGCGGGGGAGGCGCCGAGGGACCGGCGGTCTGAAACTTGTTCCGGTAACGGTTAACAGATCACCGCAGTGGAGTCAAGCAGCAGACGTTGACGTTGTGAGGTTTCATGCGTAAACTGGCCGACCAATGACTGAAACCGTTTCCGGGACTAGGGCACGTGCGACCATTCGAGACATCGCCACCCTGGCGGGTGTCTCGATCGCCACGGTCTCGCGCGTCCTCAACGACCGGCCGGATGTGGCGCCCGGCACGCGGGAGGCCGTGCTCGAGGTCGTGCGCCAGCATTCGTTCGCGACGAACCGGAGCGCCCGCGCGCTCTCGGGCGGCCGAACCGGCCTGGTCGGGATGACCACGCCGATGGTGCAGGGTGCGTACTTCGCGCTCGTGCTCTCAGGCGCCTCGGAGGCTCTCTACGAGCAGGACATGCGCGTCATCGTCTGCCCCACGCTGCACCAGCACGAGCGCGAGGTGACGCTCCTCGACCGGCTCGTGCACGGCACGACGGACGGCGCGATCATCCAGCTGCCCGAGGAGTCGAGCGACGAGCTGAAGGCACTTCTGGATCAGGGTTACCCGGTCGTCGTGGTCGATCCCCGCCTGCCGCTGGACGAGGACATCCCGTGTGTCTCGGCGGCGCACTCCGCCGGTGCGCGGGCTGCCACCAACCACCTGCTCGGCCTCGGCCATCGCCGCATCGCGGCGATCACCGGTCCGAAAGGGTGGGTGGCGACGGAGGACCGGCGCAACGGGTACCACGCGGCCCTTGCGGCCGCTGGTGTTTTGCCCGAGGCCGAGCTCGAGGTCGAGGGGCCGCACTGGCAGATTCCCCACGGATTCGCCGCCGCGTCGCAGCTGCTCGAGCTCGACCCGCGACCGACCGCGATCTTCGCGTTCAACGACAACATGGCGATCGGCACGTTGCAGGCGGCGCGGGCGCGCGGGCTGCGCGTTCCGGAGGATCTGTCGGTGGTCGGCTTCGACGACCTCGAGGAGGCCGCGCTCGTCACACCGGCGCTGACGACCGTCCGTCAGCCGCTGGCCGAGATGGGCCGGATGGCGGTGAGTCTCCTCCTCCGGCTGCTGGACAAGCAGCGCGTCGAGGCGCTACGCGTCGAGCTGGCGACGAAGCTGGTGGTGCGAGAGTCCACAGCTCCGCCGGCCTAGCCGAGCGAAAGCTGCGCTTTCGCTCGGATCTGGGCACGCCGCTCATCGCGGGAAACGCGCGGGGCTGAGCCCCGCGCTCCTAACGGATCATGGTCGGCGACTGCTGGTGGCAGTGCGGGCGGTGGCGCTTCGCGTCCCCGCCCGCATCAGTCCGGCCTCCGCTTAGACCGGCTTCGCCTGCTCTAAGCTCCGGCCTCGGACGCAGATTGGGTACGGCCAGAACGTCGCTCATGAGCCGCGACGCCGCCGATAGACCTCGACGGCGCACATCGTCGCCGTGAGTGCCGCTACCGCCAGAGCGATTGCCCCGAAAGCCTGCATCTCCCCTTCCGAGTCGGGGACGCGCAAAAGCGCTACTCCAACCGCGACAAGGATTAGCGTCGTTCCGACGAGGACGTACATCGGCGCCTAGAACACGGGCGTCTCACGCCAAACGCCCCAGACTTCCCTCAACGCGTCGCACATCTCGCCCATCGTCACGTAGGCCTTCGAGGCGTCGACGATCGGCGGCATCAGGTTCCGGTCTTCGTGCGCCGCGTCCTCCTTCAGACGCGCCAGCGCCGACTCCACCGCAGCCGAGTCGCGACGCGAACGCAGCGCCTGCACGCGCTCGATCTGCTTCTGCTCGAGCGACGGATCGATCTTCAGGATCTCGAGCGGCTGCTCGTCCTCTTGGACATAGCGGTTGACGCCGACGACGATCCGCTGCTTTTGCTCGACCTCGGACTGGTAGCGGAACGACGCATCCGCGATCTCGCGCTGGAAGAAGTTCTCCTTGATCGCCGCAACGACGCCGCCGAGCTTGCGGATCCGGTCGAAGTAGTCGTAGGCCTCCGCCTCGAGCCGGTCGGTTAGGTCCTCCAGGTAGTACGAGCCGCCCAACGGGTCGATCGTGTTCACGACACCCGTCTCGTGGGCGATCACCTGCTGCGTCCGCAGCGCGAGCTTGACGGCGTTCTCCGTCGGCAGCGCCAGCGCCTCGTCGAACGAGTTCGTGTGCAGCGACTGCGTCCCGCCAAGCACGGCCGCCAGGGCTTCCAACGCCGTGCGGACGATGTTCACCTCCGGCTGCTGCGCCGTCAGCGAGACCCCGGCAGTCTGCGTGTGAAAGCGCATCAGCCACGAGCGCGGGCTCCGGGCTCCGTAGCGCTCGCGCATCTCCTTCGCCCAGATCCGCCGCGCGGCTCGGTACTTGGCGATCTCCTCGAAGAAGTCGAGATGGGCGTTGAAGAAGAACGAGAGCCGCGGCGCGAAGTCGTCGACGTCGAGGCCGCGCGCCATGCACGCCTCCACGTAGGCGAACCCGTCCGCCAGGGTGAAGGCGAGCTCCTGCGCGGCGTTCGAGCCGGCCTCGCGGATGTGGTAGCCGGAGATCGAGACGGGGTGCCAGAGCGGCATCTGCTCCGCGCAGAACTCGATCATGTCGACGACGAGCCGCATCGACGGCTCGGGCGGGAAGATGAACTCCTTCTGCGCGATGTACTCCTTGAGGATGTCCGTCTGAATCGTCCCGCGGAGCCGGTTGCGCGGAACGCCCTGCTCCTCGCCGACGCAGAGGTAGAACGCGAGCAGCATCGCCGCCGGCGAGTTGATCGTCATCGAGGTCGACACGCGGTCGAGCGGGATCCCGGCGAACAGTGTCTCCACGTCGTCGAGCGAGTCGATCGCCACCCCCTCGCGGCCGACCTCCCCGAGCGAGCGGGGATGGTCGGAGTCGTGGCCCATCAGGGTCGGCATGTCGAACGCCGTCGAGAGCCCCGTCTGGCCGTGGTCGAGCAGGTAGCGGAAGCGCGCGTTCGTCTCCTCGGCGGTGCCGAAGCCGGCGAACTGACGCATCGTCCAGAGCTTCCCGCGATACATCGACGGGTAGACGCCGCGCGTGAAGGGATAGACGCCGGGATAGCCGAGGTCGCGGTCGTAGTCGATCTCGACGTTGTCCGGCGTGTAGAGCGGTTCGTTCTCGAGGCCCGAGATCGTGGAGAAGAGCTCGCCGTCGCGCTCCGGCTTCGCGTCGTAGAGCTCGCGCCGCCATTCAGCCGTCGAGTCCAGCTTCGCCCCGGGATCCTCGGTTGTGGCCATCCGAGAAGGATTCTAGGTGTGGCTCTAGCCCTCTTGCGGTCGGCCCCCCGCGCCGATACTCGTCTCGTGCGCAGGTTCCTGACCATCCTCATTTGCACGCTTCTCTTTGCTGCCCCGGCCGCAGCCGGTGGGTCCCTGCACGTGCCTGCGCTCACGCGGATCGCGAGCAAGCTGTCGGGACTGCGCGCAAAGTCCCGGCCGAAGGTCGTCGTCCTGCAAAAGGAGGCGATGCAGCAGCAGGCCATCCGCTTGCTCGATCGTGACTATCCGCCGGAGCAGCAGGCGTACGACGAGACGCTCTATCGGGCCCTTGGGCTCCTTGCCGACGGTCAGACGCTTCGGCCGTCGCTGGTGCAGCAGGCCAACGCGGCGCTCGGCCGCTACGACGCACTCCGGCGCACGGTCTACCTCCGCGCCGGGAGCACCCAGCGGCGGACGCTGCTGCGCGAGCTCGTGCACGCGCTGCAGGACCAGCGCTTCGGCCTCCGTCGCCTGTCCGGACTTCGCAACGGGCAGCGAGACGCGGCGATCGCCGCCACGGCGGCGACCGACGCCCATGCCACCTTCAGCACCGGCGATCGACTCGGACTCGCCGGGGTCGCACGATCGGGGTCCCCGCTCGGCACCTTCCTCGCGCTCGAGGCGGGTTTCCCGACGACGACGGGCGTCGGCTTCATCTCGACTTTGCAGAACCTCGGGGGCAAGCGCGCGATCTTCACCGCGCTCAGCCGCTTCCCCACGACCAGCGAGCAGATCCTCCACATCGACGCCTTCCTCGGTCGGGAGCCGGCGATCCCGATCTCGCTGCCGACCGCGATCGGGAAGTTCGGGCGCGCGCGCGAGGACACGTTCGGCGAGCTCGACGTCCGCTCGCTGCTGGCCGCCTTCGGCGTCCCCGGTCGCGACCGGGTCGGGACGGGCTGGGGCGGCGGCCGGACCGGCGTCTACCGCGACCCGCCCGCCCGACAGGCCGTCGTCCTCGCCTTGGACTGGGACGAGGTCGTCGACGCGGACCAGTGGACCGAGGCCGTTGCCGCCTACGTGAACGACGCGTTCGCTGTGGATCGCCCCGGCGTGCCGGAAACGACCCCCTGCAGCGCGACCGCGTGCTGGAGCGTCGGCGGCCGGGAGATCGCCTTCCACCGAGACGGCGTCCGCACGGCGGTCGTCTTCGGGCCGACGGTCGCCGACGCGGCGACGATCGCCCAGGAAACAGTCTCGAACTAGTCGCGGAATGATCAACTCTTAGGCTCAAGCTGAGCTTGAGAGTACACTGAGGGCGGGCTGCCCTTCTCTCGGGCCGGAGGACGCCGGCCGTTTCGAGAACCCAAGCGACGTCACCCTGAAGGGGGATTTTGGCGCCGTTCGGGCCGACTTGGGCCCGCCATTCCTCAGGAATCGCGCCGGCGAAACCGATTCGTAACAACGGAGACGCGCGCTCTGACGCGCGAAGGAAAACATGGCGAGCTTCCCGGACCTGCGGCCCAATGACCGCTCGGCTGATGCCGAGAGCGTGGCCGTGTTGCCTCTCCGGAAGATCGCCTTCATCCTGGCGGCCTTCGCCGCCCTCCTCTCAGCCGCCTTCTTCGCCGTTCCCGAGCTCGCCACTCTCCGCGGCGCGAAGGCACACGACGCATCGGCATTCCTGACGAGGGAGCTGGGCCCGCCGCAGAGCCAAGCCTCCCTCGTCAGGACGCCGGCGCAGACCCGTCCAGCACTGGGCGGGAAGCTCGAGATCGCGCAGGGTGGACTGCGGGCTACGTCCGGCCGTTCGGCGGTCTCGCTTCGATTCGGCACGTACGACGGGCCGAAGTGGCGTGTGTACGAGCGCGGCGTCGGTCGCCGCACCTCCTTCGGCAGCGAGACGATCGCCTTCGGCACGGATCAGATCGAGGAGTCGCTCGTCGTCGAGCGCCGTCAGGGCGAGCGGGTGTGGCGCTGGCAGCTCGGGACGACAAGGCTCGAGCCGAGCTTGAGGGTGGACGGATCGGTCCACTTCGCGAATGCCGGGAGCGACTCCGGCCTAAGCATCCTCCCCGTCGCCATCCTCGACGCCAACGGGAAGGACGTCACGCCTGCCGGCGCACAGTGGTCACTCGCGCGCGCACACGGGAAGCAGTGGCTCGAGCTTCGGCTCAACGACGCGAAGCTGCCGACCCCGTACGTGATCGATCCAATCCTCATCGTCGGTACGTGCGGCCCCGGCGCGGGCGACTTCAACGGATGCTCCGTGCACGTCGTCTCGAACAGGTCGAGCTTCAGCACGAGCCCGCTCGTCCGCCCCGCCTCCGTCACCACGGGCAACCTGATGATCGCGCAGATCACGCTTCGCAACCTCGACGCCATCACCGCACCCGCCGGGTGGACGCAGATCGGCAACCTGCGCACGCAGGGAACCAGCCTCGAGCAGGCGCTCTACCACAAGGTCGCCACCGCCGGGGATACTGCCGGGACCACGTACAGCTGGTCGTGGACGAACAACGCTGATGCCGCCGGCGCGATCTTCGCGTACTCCGGCGTCGACACCGGAAGCCCGTTCGACGTCACGCCGAGCGACAACTCGAACGGCACCGGAACCGCCAGCGCCACCGGCCTCACGACGACGCAGAACGGCGACATGATCGTCGCGTTCTACGGCGTCCAGGGAAATGTCACGGCCACGCAGGACACCGGCCTCGGCTTGACGCAGGAGTACACGGCGCTCTCGGCCAGCTCGCCGGCGAGCAAGGTTCGCATCACCGGCGCGGACGGGACGCAGGCAACCGCAGGCGCGAGCGGGAACAAGACCGCGACGCTCGGAGCGACGGCGAACTGGGTCGCCCATCTGGCCGCGCTGACGCCGACGCTGGCGGCCGACGGCTCCGGGACCTTGACGACACCGACGACGAACGTCTCTGCGAGCCAGACCGGCCGCACGATCACGTTCACGTACACGGCTGCCGCGGCCGGGATGCAGAACGGTGCGGTCACAATCGCCGTCCCCGGCGGCGCGAGCCCATGGAGCGCGCCGAGCACGACGGCGACGGCGCCCGGTTACACGACCGCCAGCACCGGCACCGTGTCCGTCGCGAGCCAGACGATCACCGTCTCCGGTGTCACGCTTGCGGGCGGCGCCACGATGACGATCACGTACGGCTCGACGGCCGGGGGCGGCCCCGGCGCGACCGCGACTGCGACGACCGGCGCGCAGACGTGGCAGGCTCAGCAGAAGTCGCGGAGCACCGGCACGCTGACGAACCTCGGGTCGTCGCCGAGCATCACCGTCAACGCCGCCGACGGCACCGGCACGCTAACGACCGGCACGACCAATGTGGCGGCAGGGCAGACCGGCCGCACGATCACCTTCACGTACACGGCCGCCGCATCCGGCGGCATGTCCAACGGGAGCGTCACGGTCGACGTCCCGAGCGGCTGGAGCGCACCGTCGACGACGGGCTCCAACGCCGGCTACACCACCTCCAGCGCGGGCACCGTCTCCGTTGCGGGTCAGACGATCACCGTCTCCAGCGTCACGCTCGCCGGCGGCGGCAGCTTCACGATCACCTACGGCTCGACGGCGGGCGGCGGGCCCGGCGCCACCGCGACGTCGACGAGCGGTGCGCAGACGTGGCAGGCACAGGAAAAGTCCACGTCCACCGGCACGCTCACGAACCTCGCCTCCTCGCCGAGCATCACCGTGCTCGCGGCCGACGGCTCCGGAACGCTGACGACCGGCACGAGTGACGTCTCGGCCGGCCAGACGGGCCGCACGATCACCTTCACATACACGGCCGGCACCGGCGGGACCTCGAGCGGCAGCGTCACGCTCGCCGTTCCCGCGGGCTGGAGCGCCCCGTCGACGACCGGCTCGAACGCCGGCTACACGACCGCGAGCTCCGGCACGGTCTCCGTCGCCGGGCAGACGATCACCGTCTCCTCCCTGACGCTCGCGGCCGGGAACACCTTCACGATCACCTACGGCTCCACGGCCGGCGGCGGCCCCGGCGCCACGGCGACGTCGTCCACCGGCGCCCAGACGTGGCAGGCGCAGGAGAAGTCCACCGCGGGCGGCACGCTCACCAACCTCGCGTCCTCGCCGAGCATCACGGTCTACGCGGCCGACGGCTCCGGAACGCTGACGACCGGCACGACGAACGTCTCCGCGAGCCAGACCGGCAACACGATCACGTTCACGTATACGGCGCCGGCGGGTGGCATCTCGAGCGGCAGCATCACACTGGCGGTGCCGGCGGGTTTGAGCGCGCCGTCGACGACGGGCTCCAACGCCGGCTACACCACCGCGAGCTCCGGCACCGTGTCCGTCTCGGGTCAGACGATCACCGTTTCGAGCTTGACGCTCGCGGCCGGGAACACGTTCACGATCACCTACGGCTCGACCGCCGGCGGCGGCCCCGGCGCCACGGTCACCTCCTCGACCGGCGCCCAGACCTGGCAGGCACAGGAGAAGTCCACCTCCGCCGGCAGCCTCGCCAACCTCGGCTCCTCCCCCAGCATCACCGTCAACGCGGCCGACGGCTCCGGGACGCTCACGACCGGCACGACCAACGTGTCGGCCAGCCAGACAGGCCGCACGATCACCTTCACCTACACCGCGCCCACGGGCGGCATCTCAGGCGGCAGCGTCACGCTCGCCGTGCCCGCAGGCTGGAGCGCGCCCTCGACGACCGGCGGCAACGCCGGCTACACGACCTCAAGCTCGGGCACGGTCTCCGTGTCCGGACAGACGATCACCGTCTCGAGTCTGACGCTCGCGGCCGGGAACACGTTCACCGTCACCTACGGCTCGACCGCCGGCGGCGGCCCCGGCGCCACGGCCACCTCCTCGACCGGCGCCCAGACCTGGCAGGCGCAGGAGAAGTCGACGAGCGGCGGCAGCCTCGCCAACCTCGGCTCTTCCCCCAGCATCACCGTCAACGCCGCCGACGGAGCCGGAACGCTGACGACCGGCACGACGAACGTGTCCGCGAGCCAGACCGGCCGCACGATCACGTTCACTTACACCGCCCCGACCGGCGGCATCTCGAGCGGCAGCGTCACGGTGGCGGCCCCCGCCGGCTGGAGCGCCCCGTCCACGACGGGCTCGAACGCCGGCTACACGACCGCGAGCTCCGGCACGGTCTCCGTGTCCGGACAGACGATCACCGTGTCGTCGCTGACACTCGCCGCCGGGAACACCTTCACGATCACTTACGGCTCGACCGCGGGCGGCGGGCCGGGCGCGACCGCCTCCTCCAGCACGGGCGCGCAGACCTGGCAGGCGCAGGAGAAGTCCACGAGCGGCGGCAGCCTCGCTAACCTCGGCTCCTCGCCCAGCATCACGGTCAGCGCCGCCGACGGCTCCGGCACGCTGACGTCGTCGACGAGCGCCGTCCCGCGAAGCTCGACCGGGAATACGATCACGTTCACGTACACGGCCGCGACCGGCGGGCTCTCGAACGGTGCGGTCACCGTAGACGTGCCCGCCGGCTGGAACGCGCCGTCCACGATCGGCTCCAATGCCGGTTACACGACCGCCACGGCGGGCACGGTGGGTGTCGCCGGCCAGACGATCACGGTCTCGAACGTCACGCTCGCGGGCGGGTCCAGCCTCACCATCACATACGGATCGACGGCCGGCGGCGGGCCCGGCGCAACGGCACCGGCGTCGACCGGAGCCCAGACCTGGCAGGCGCAGGAGAAGTCCACGTCGGCGGGGACGCTGGCCAACCTCGCCTCCTCGCCGTCGATCACGATCCTCGCAGCCGACGGCTCCGGCACGCTGACCACCCCGACGGGCTCGGTGAGCAGCGCCTCGACCGCGAACACGATCACCTTCACGTACACGGCCGCGACGGGCGGCCTCGCGAGCGGCTCGGTCACGCTCGCGGTGCCCGCCGGTTGGAGCGCCCCGTCGACGACCGGAACGGCCGCCGACTACACGACCGCGAGCTCCGGGACGGTCTCGGTCTCCGGCCAGACGATCACGGTCTCCTCGCTGACGCTCGCAGGCGGCGCCACCGTCACGGTCACGTACGGATCGACCGCGGGCGGGGGCCCGGGCGCGACCGCTCCCGTTCCGGCCGGGGCCCAGACCTGGCAGGCACAGGAGAAGTCGTCGGCCGGCGGAACGCTCACGAACCTCGCCGCGTCGCCCTCGATCACCGTCAACGACGTCACGGCTCCGTCCGCGCCCGGGCTCACCTTCGGCTCGTTCACGAACGCGAGCGTCACCGGCACGACCGTCTACATCCACCAGGGCGCGGCGGGCGGGTTCGCCGTCACGGGCACCTCGAACGACGCCGAGTCGGGGATCGACCACCTCACCTTCCCGGGCGGCTTCGGCACCGGTTGGACGGGCGGCGGCGCCGACTCGAGCTCGCCCTACCAGGGCATCTACACCTTCACCGCCGCGTCGACTGCACCGGCGGGCAACCAGAACGTCACGGCGACGAACGGCTGGGCCCTCACCTCCGCGGCGACGGTCTTCACGGTCGTGGCGGACACGATCGCACCCTCGGTGACGTCCCCGAGCGTCGCTGCCGGCTACTACACGAGCCTGTCCGTGCCCGTCTCCAAGAACGGCGGCACGGACGGCGGCTCGGGCGTCGACGCGACGACGAGCGTCCTCCAGCGTGACGACGCCACGCTCACGAACGGCAGCTGCGGCAGCTTCTCCGGCAGCTGGACGAACGTCACGCTCAGCGGCGGCAACGACTCGACGGTCGTGACCGGCAAGTGCTACGTCTACCGCGAACTCCTGTCGGACAACGTCGGCAACCAGGGCGCGTCCGCGGCCTCGAACATCGCGAAGATCGACACGTCGGCGCCGTCGACGCCGACGCTCTCGTTCAGCAACCTCTCTGCAAACGCCTACTGGGACGGGAGCAGCACGCTGTACTTCCGGCCGTCCGCCGCCGGCACGTTCACCGTCACCGCCGCCGCGACCGACGGCCAGAGCGGGATCGCGAGCTACACGTTCGGAACGCTGAACTCGAACGGCGGCGCCAACTGGGGCGGGTCCCAGACGGGCGACCACTTCGACTACACGTTCGACGGCACGACCTCCGCGCCGGGAACCGCGCGGACTGTCAGCGCGACGAACGGCGCCACGACGAGCTCCGGCAACGCGACTTACACGATCGCCGCGGACACGACGGCGCCGGCCGTCACCGCGCCGGGCGTCACGGCCGGCTACTACACGAGCCTGTCCGTGCAGGTGACGAAGAACGGCGGCAGCGACGGCGGCTCGGGCGTCAACGCCACGACGAGCGTCCTCGAGCGCGACGACGCCGCGCTCAGCAACGGCACGTGCGGCAGCTTCTCCGGGAGCTGGACGACCGTGACCCTGAGCGGCGGCAACGACACGGGCGTCAGCAACGGCCGCTGTTACGAGTACCGCGAGCTGCTGTCCGACCGGGTCGGCAATCAGGGCACCTCCGCCGCGAGCAACATCGCGAAGGTCGACTCCCAGGGCCCGGCCAACAGCCTCAGCCTCAGCAGCGTGTCGCCGGCCGGCTCCGCGTACAAGAGCGGCACCACGGTCTTCTACCGCGGCTCCGCGACCGGCGGCGGCTCCTTCAAGCTGACAAACGCCGTCTCCGACTCCGAGGCCGGGCCCGCGTCGTCCGCCACCGCCGCTCTCGGCGGCACGACGAGCGGCTGGTCGCACACCGCCTCGACGGTCTCCACGCCGGCGGGCGGGCCGTACGACTCGAACTCCTTCAGCTGGAACCAGGGCACGACGAGCTCGCCGACCGAGGTTGTCACGGGCGCCGACGCGGCCGGAAACACGACCGCCGCCGCTTCCCTGGCGTTCACCGACGACTCAACAGCTCCGACCGGCGGCGCGCTGACCGTCAACGGCGTCGCCGGCAGCTCCGGCGGCTCGCAGAGCTACGACGGCGACGGCTCGTTCCCGATCGACGTGCGCACCGACTACGCCGAGTCGGCGTCGGGCAGCGCCTCCGGCCTCGCGTCCTCGACCCTCGTGCGGACGAGCGCGTCCTTCACGTCCGCGGACACGTGCAGCGCGTTCGGCTCCCCCAGCACGATCTCCGGGAACCCGAGCCAGAGCGGGCTCGCGACGGGCTGCTACAGGTACACGCTCACGGGCACGGACAACGTCGGCAACACCGTCTCGGTCTCGACGACCGTGAAGGTGGACACCTCCGCCCCAACGGCCCCGAGCCTCGCGTTCGCGAGCCTCGGCGGCGGTGCGTACTACCCCGGCTCCGGCACGCGCGTCTACTTCAAGCCGGACGCGGCGACGGGGACCTTCGACCTGACGGGGAGCTCCACGGACAACGATTCGGGCGTCGCGAGCTACACCTTCCCGACGGGCGCGGCGATCGGCACTAATTGGTCGCGCTCGGGGAGCGGCGCCACGCGCACCTACAGCTACACGGCGACGGCGACGACGAACGGCGCCCAGGACGTCACCGCGACGAACGACACGGGCCTCACCTCGGGCACGTCGACCTTCGACGTCACGGCCGACTCGACCGCCCCGGCCGGCGGCGCGCTCACGGTCAACGGGATCGCAGCGAGCGCCGGCGGAACGTCGAGCTACGACTCCGACGGGTCGTTCCCGATCGACGCCCGCACGGATTACGCCGAGTCGCAGACCGCGACGGCTTCGGGGCTCGCCTCGTCCACGGTCGTCCGCACGAGCGCCTCCTACACCTCCCCGAACGTCTGCGGAAGCTTCGGCTCGCCGACGACGATCTCGGGGAACCCGAACCAGTCCGGCCTCGCGACCGGCTGCTACCTCTACACGCTCACCGGCACCGACAACGTCGGCAACGCCGTCTCGGTCTCGACGACGGTCAAGGTCGACAACTCGGCCCCGATGCAGCCCACGCTCGCGTTCTCCTCCGTGACCGGCGGCGCGTACTACCCGGGCGCAGGCTCGCGCGTGTTCTTCAAGCCGAACGCCACCGGCGGCGGTTCGTTCGACCTGACCGCCGGCTCGACCGACAACGACACCGACGTCGCGAGCTACCAGTTCCCGAGCGGCGCAACAGTCGGGACGAACTGGTCGTTCTCCGGCTCGGGTGCGACGCGCACGTACAGCTACACCCCGACGGCCACGACGAACGGCTCGCAGAGCGTCACGGCAACGAACAACGCCGGCGGGATCTCGACCGGCGCGAGCTTCGACGTCACCGCCGACTCGACCGCGCCGGCCGGGGGCGCGCTGAGCGTCAACGGCGTCGCGGCGAGCGGCGGCGGCTCACAGAGCTACGACGCAGACGGCTCGTTTGCGATCGACGCCCGGACGGACTACTCCGAGACGGCCTCGACGACGGAGTCCGGGCTCGCCTCGTCGACGCTGACGCGCGAGAACGCCGCGCTTTCGTCGGACTCGTGCGGCAGCTTCGGCTCTTCGACCACACTCGTCGGGGCACCGGCGCAGAGCGGCCTGGCCACGGGCTGCTACCGCTACACGCTCACCGGCACCGACCGCGTCGGCAACGCCGTCTCGATCTCGACGATCGTCAAGGTCGACACCTCGGCGCCGAGCGCGCCGAGCCTGACGCTCTCGAACACGATCGGCGGCGCCTACTACTCCGGCTCCGGGTCGCGCGTCTTCTTCCGCCCGAACGCGGCGGCGGGGTCGTTCGACCTGAGCGCGAGCGCGACCGATGCCGACACAAGCGTGGCCTCGTACGGCTTCCCGACGGCGGCCGCGATCGGGACGAACTGGTCGGTATCCGGCTCCGGCTCGGCCCGCACGTACAGCTACACGGCCTCGGCGACGACGAACGGCGCGCAGAACGTCAACGCGACGAACGCCTCAGGCCTGACGTCGGGGAACACGAGCTTCGACGTCACGGTGGACTCGACCGCGCCGGCGGGCGGCGCGCTGACCGTGAGCGGCACGGCGGCCACCGGCGGCGGCTCCGCGACCTACGACACGGACGGCTCCTTCGCGATCGACAGCCGCACCGACTACACCGAGGCCGCCTCGGCAACCGAGTCCGGCCTCGCGTCCTCGACCCTGACTCGGGAGAGCGCAACGCTCTCGGGCGACTCGTGCGGCAGTTTCGGTTCGGCGACGACCCTCGCCGGCACACCGGGGCAGAGCGGCCTCGCGACCGGCTGCTACCGCTACCGGCTCACGGGCACGGACAACGTCGGCAACGCCGTCTCGGTGACGACGATCGTCAAGGTCGACACGTCCGCGCCGTCCGCGCCGTCCCTCTCGCTCTCGAACGTCACCGGCGGCGCCTACTACTCCGGCGCCGGGACGACCGTCTTCTTCCAGCCGACGGCCGCGAACGGCTCGTTCGACGTGGCCGCGAGCGCGACCGACGGCGACACCGGCGTCGCGAGCTACCAGTTCCCGGCCGGTGCGGCGCTGGGGACGAACTGGTCCGGCTCGGGCTCCGGGGCCTCGCGCACGTACTCGTTCACGGCGGTCGCGACGACGAACGGCTCGGAGGACGTCACCGCCACGAACACGGCCGGCGGCGTCTCGGCGAACGGCAGCTTCACGGTCGCGGCCGACTCGACCGCGTCGACGACGTCCGTCCAGTGCAACGGCGCTGCCTGCATCGCCGGCTACTACACGAGCGCCCCGGTCAGCGTCACGCTGAGCGCAAACGACGGCGCCGGCTCGGGCATCCAGAAGATCCGCTACACGACCGACGGCAGCGACCCCTCGCCGGTGAACGGCTCGGATTACGCCGGCGCGATCAACGTCAACACGACGACGACCGTCAAGTTCCGCGCGTACGACAACCTCGGAAACGAGGAGGCGGTCGGCTCGCAGACGATCCTGCTCGACGGCACCGCGCCGACCGGCCCGGCCCTGACGCTCACCGAGAACCCGGCGAACGCGGCCCAGCACGTCTCCGGGACGACGCTCTTCTACCGGCCGGGCGCGAGCGGCACTTTCCGCGTTGCGGCCGCGACGGACGATCCAGAAACCGGCGTTACACAGGTCGTCTTCCCGTCGGTCTCGAACGTCACCGGCGGCAGCACGCAGACGAGCGCACCGTACCGCGAGGACTACAGCTGGGGCGCATCGACCTCCGACAGCGGCTCCCACAGTGTCGTGGCGTCGAACGGGGCGGGCGCGAGCTCGAACGCGGGCTTCACGCTCGCGCCGGACTCGACAGCGCCGACCGGCCAGGCGATCACGCTCACGGGCGCGAGCGCGCCGTACTTCGGCAGCGCCTCGGTCGCGTTCTCGCTCGGCGACGGGACGGACGGCACGGGCTCCGGGGTCGACGCCTCCACCCGGACGGTCACGCGCGAGACCGGCAACCTCGTCGGCGACTCCTGCTCCGGCTTCACGGCCGACGCGGGGACGTTCTCGAGCCCGGACACGGCGGTCTCGAGCGGCCACTGCTACCGCTACTCGTTCTCTCTCAGGGACAACGTCGGCAACCTCTCCGCCGCCGTGACCGCGACCGCGAAGGTGGATACGGCTCCGCCCGCGGTCGCGGTGACAGCGGCGACCGAGGTCACGGGCGCGGGCAGCCAGTATTACGACGCCGGCTCGAAGACGCAGTTCTTCCGCCCAGGCGGCTCCGGCTCGTTCACCCTCAACGCAACCGGCTCGGACGTCGACACGGGCGTGACCGGCGTCGCCTTCCCGGACGTCTCCGCGACGAGCGGCTGGGCCGGCTCGACCGGCGGCAGCGACGCGACCAGCCCGTACTCGTCCCCCGTGACCTACGCGTGGTCGTCCGGTGCGGGCGAGCCGGGCGCAGTGAGCGTCGTCGCCACCGACAAGGCCGCCAACACGGCGTCCGACACAGTGACGCTGAGGGCCGACGGCACCGCGCCGAGCGGGCAGACGATCGCCCTCACGGGCGCAGGTGCGCCGTACTACACCAGCGCGTCTGTGACGTTCATCACCGGTGACGGCAGCGACAACGTCGGCGGTTCCGGCCTCGACACCTCGACGCGAACGGTCACCCGGGAGACCGGCGACCTGGCCGGCGACTCCTGCTCGAACTTCACCGCCGACGGTGGCACCTTCTCGACCCCCGACACCGCGATCAGCGGCGGCCACTGCTACCGCTACTCGTTCACGATCAAGGACAACGTCGGCAACGTCTCGGCTGCGGCCACCGCGACCGCGAAGGTCGACACGACCGCTCCCGCGACCCCGACGCTCTCGTTCGGCTCGTTCACGAACGCATCCGCCACCGGGACGACGGTCTTCTTCCGGCAGGGCGCAGCCGGCGGCTTCACCGTGGCCGCCGGCTCGAGCGACCCCGAGACCGGGATCGCGACGACGTCCTTCCCGGCGCTCGGCTCGGGCTGGACGAACACCGGCGGCGCGTACAGCTTCAGCGCGGCCGCATCCGCGCCGAGCGGCAACCAGAACGTGACGAGCCGGAACGGCGCCGGTGTCGACTCCGTTTCGACGCCGTTCACGGTCGTCGCCGACACGGCGACCCCCATCTCGACGATCAAGTGCAACGGCGTCGGCTGCTCGGCCGGCTGGTACACGAGCTCGCCCGTCTCGGTGACGATGACGGCGACGGACGGCTTCGGCTCCGGCCTCGACCGGATCCGCTACACGACCGACGGGAGCGACCCCACGCAGCTCAACGGCTCGGACTACTCGGGCGCGATCGCAGTCGGCTCGACGATGACGATCAAGTACCGCGCCTACGACAACGTCGGGAACGCGGAGGCCGTCGCCTCGCAGACCGTCCAGATCGACACCACCCCGCCGGCGGCTCCGGCGCTGACGCTGAACGAGGCCTCGCCGTTCGAGTTCGTCTCCGGGACGACGCTCTTCTACAACCCGAGCGGCTCGAACTCGGCCGCGTTCACGGTCTCTGCGACATCGTCCGACGGCGAGTCCGCCATCCAGAAGGCGAGCTTCCCGTCGCTGACGGGCATGGTCGGCGGCGGCGACGACACCTCGAGCCCCTACCAGGCCGGCTACGGCTGGGACAACACGGCGACCACTTCGCCCGGCTCCAACGACGTCACGGCATACAACAACGCCAACCTGACGAGCCAGTCGTCCTTCACGGTGACGAAGGACGTCGCGGCCCCGACCGGGCAGACGATCACGCTCGCCGGGGCGAATGCCCCGTACTACAAGACCGCGTCGGTTTCGTTCTCGCTCGGGGACGGCTCGGACGGGACCGGCGCGGGCCTCGACCTCAGCTCGCGGACGGTCACGCGCGAGACTGCGAACCTCGCCGGCAACAGTTGCGCCAGCTTCAGCGCCGACGCCGGGTCGTTCTCGAGCCCCGACACGGCCGTCAGCGGCGGCCACTGCTACCGGTACACGTTCACGATCAAGGACAACGTCGGCAACGTCTCGTCGGCCATCACCGCGACCGCGAAGGTGGACACGGCGGCGCCGGCGGTGTCCGTGACCGCGCCGACCGAGACGGCGGGCGGGGGCAACCAGTACTACGACGCGGGCACGAAGACGCAGTTCTTCCGCTCGACCGGCTCCGGCTCGTTCGACCTGAACGCCACCGCCTCCGACGGCGACACCGCGGTGACGGGCGTCGGCTTCCCCGACCTTTCGGGCGTGAGCGGTTGGAGCGGCTCCGGCGGCACGGACACGGCTAGCCCGTACGGCTCGAGCTACAGCTGGTCGGCAGGCGCCGCCGAGCCCGGCGCGGAGAACGTCAGCGCCGCGGACAAGGCGACGAACTCGGCGTCCGACACGATCACGATCGCGGACGACACCACCGCGCCGAGCGGCCAGGCGATCGCCCTCACGGGCGCCAACCCGCCCTACTTCACGTCAGCCTCCGTCTCGTTCTCGCTCACCAACGGCAGCGATTCCGGCTCCGGCCTCGACCTCGCCTCGCGCACGGTCACCCGTGAGACCGGAGACCTGGCCGGCAACGTCTGCTCCAACTTCGCCGCGGACGCGGGCTCGTTCTCCAGCCCCGACACGGCAGTCAGCGGCGGTCATTGCTACCGGTACACGTTCACGATCAAGGACAACGTCGGCAACGACTCAGCCGCGGTGGCCGCGACGGCGAAAGTCGACACGACCGCGCCGGCGACGCCGAGCCTCTCGTTCGGATCGTTCACGAACGCCTCCACGACCGGCACGAGCGTCTTCTTCCGCCAGGGCCAGACGGGCGGCTTCACCGTCACGGCGCCGAGCAGCGATCCGGAGACGGGAGTCGCCTCGACGAGCTTCCCCGCGCTCGGCTCCGGCTGGTCGAACGGCGGCGGCGCGTACAGCTTCAACGCCTCGGCGACGGCGCCCTCGGGGAGCCAGAGCGTGACGGCGCGGAACGCCGCGGGCGTGGATTCCGCCGCCGCGACGTTCACGGTCTCCGCCGACACTGCAGCTCCCACGACCTCCGCCCAGTGCAACGGCTCCGCCTGCTCGAGCGGCTGGTACTCGACCTCCCCGGTATCGGTGGCGCTGAGCGCGAACGACGGCTCCGGCTCGGGCGTCGACCGCATCCGCTACACGACCGACGGCAGCGATCCCTCGCCCGTCAACGGCTCGGACTACTCAGGCGCGATCAACATCGCCTCGACGGCGACGGTGAAGTTCCGCGCGTACGACCTCGTCGGGAACGAAGAGGCGGTCGGTTCGCAACTCGTCCGCATCGACACCACCGCGCCGAGCGCACCTGCGCTGACGCTGAACGAGAGTTCGCCGTTCGAGTTCGTGTCCGGGACGACGCTCTTCTACAACCCGAGCGGCTCGAACTCCGGCTCCTTCACCGTCGACGCGATCACGAGCGATGCCGGCTCCGGCATCCAGAAGGTGAGCTTCCCGGCTCTGACCGGCATGGGCGGCGGCGGCGACGACACCAACTCTCCGTACCAGGGCTCGTACAGCTGGAACAACACCGCGACGACGTCGCCGGGCGCCAACGACGTCACCGCCCACAACAACGCCGCCCTGACGGCTCAGACGCCGTTCACGGTGACGAAGGACGTGACCGCGCCGAGCGGCGGCTCCGTCGACTATCCGAACGGCTTCCAGACCTCGACGTCGGTGACGATCACGACCGCCGACGGCAACGACGGCACCGGTGCTGGCCTGGACGCGACGACCGGCGTGCTGGAGCGGCAGACGGCGGCGCTTTCCAACGGCGCCTGCGGCTCGTTCGGCTCCTGGTCGACCGTCACGAGCCCGGACACGGTTGCAAGCGGCACCTGCGCGGCGTACCGCTACCGCATCTCCGACCGGATCGGCAACGAGGCCGTCTACCCGTCGGCCAAGGTCGTAAAGGTGGACTCCTCGGCGCCGGCCGCGCCGAGCCTGACGCTCTCCGAGTCGTCGCCGCTCGAATTCGTCTCCGGGACAACGCTCTACTACAACCCGAGCGGCTCCAACTCCGCGAGCTTCAGCGTGGGCGCGACCGCGGCTGATGCCCAGTCCGGGATCGCACAGGTCGACTTCCCGACGGTCTTCGGCGGCGACTCGTCCAGCCAGGGCTCCGGGCCGTTCTCCAACGGCTACTCGTGGACGGGTGGGGCGAGCGCCTCCGGCGCCGAGACCGTGACCGCGACGAACGGCAGCGGGCTCCAGTCCACCGCCGACTTCACCGTCACGCCCGACACGAGCGCGCCGAACGGCGGCACCTTCGACTACCCGGACGGCTACTCGACGACCGGTTCGCTCACGATCACGACGCCGAGCGCGACCGACGGCGGCGCCGGCCTGGATGCCTCCTCGGCAGTGCTCGAGCGCCGGACGGCGACACTCTCGGGCGGCAGCTGCGGCAGCTACGGCGGCTGGGCGACGGTGACGAGCCCCGACACGGTCGCGAACGGGCTCTGCGCCGTCTACCGCTTCCGGGTCTCGGACAACGTCGGCAACGAGGCGATCTATACCTCGGCGCACGTCGTCAAGGTCGACTCCGCCGGCCCGACCGTCTCGCTGACCGACCCCGGCACGCCCGTCGCAGGCACGATCGCCGTCTCGGCGACCGCCTCCGACACTCTCTCGAACGTCCAGCAGGTCGTCTTCGAGCGCGCACCGGCGGGCGGCTCGACGTGGACGCAGATCGGCGCGCCGGACACGACCTTCCCCTACTCGGTCAACTGGAACACGACGCTCGTCGCGGACAGCCTCTACGACCTGCGCGCGATCGCGACCGACAACGCGGGCAACACGACCACCTCGAGCGTCGTCGCGAACCGCCGCGTCGACAACACGGCGCCCGACACGACGATCGACGCGTCCCCGGCGAACCCGTCGAGCAACGCGACGCCGAGCTTCTCGTTCAGCTCGTCGGAGAGCGGCTCCACGTTCGAGTGCAGCGTCGAGGGCGGCTCCTGGTCGTCGTGCTCGAGCCCGCACACGCTCGCGGCGCTCGCCGAAGGGTCGCACACGTTCGACGTACGCGCGATCGACACGGTGGGCAACACCGACGCAACCCCCGCGAGCTACGCGTGGACGGTCGACCTGACGCCGCCGACGGCGACGTGGAACAGCCCGGCCTCGGGTGCGAACGTGAGCGCAGCCGTCACCCTCGACGCCAGCAGCGAGCCGGGCGCGACGGTCGCGTACTCCTACTCCGCCGCCGGCGGGAACACGTGGACGTCGACGTCCTCGAGCTGGAACACCGTCCCGCTGTCCGACGGTGCGTACGACCTCCGCGCGATCGCGACGGACACGGCGGGCAACCCGAGCGCGCCCGCGATCCTGACGAACATCGGCGTCGACAATCACGCGCCGACGGTGTCGATCATGGCCCCGACCAGCTACCTGAACGCGGCCGACCCGAACCCGTTCACGATCACGGCCTCGACCACGGACAGCGACCTCGCCAGCGTCAAGTTCTACGAGTGCTCCGACGCGAGCACGGCCTGCTCCACCGGAACGTGGAACCTGATCGGCACCGACCCGACCGCGCCGTACTCGACCTCCTGGAACGCTCCGGTCGCCGACGGGCGCAGGGCCATCCGCGCGCTCGCGACCGACAACGCCGCCAACACCGGCACGGACGTGCAGACGATCACGATCGACCGGACTGCGCCGTCGAACGTCACCGTCTCGTACCCAGGCGGCTACGCCTCGGGCTCGGTCACGATCACGACCGGCAACGGGCCGGATCCGGACGTCGACGCAACGACCGCGATCCTCGACCGCCAGACGGCGACGCTGACCAACGACACGTGTGGATCCTTCGGCGCCTTCTCCTCCGTCACCAGCCCTGATGCGGTTCCGTCCGGCCAGTGCGCGAAGTACCGCTACCGCGTCTCGGATCAGGCCGGCAACGTCTCCACGGCGACGTCCGCCGCCGTCGTCAAGCGCGACACGGCGGCGCCGACGAGCCTGCAGGACGACCCCGGCGCCTACCTGCGCCAGTCCGTCTCGCTGAGCGCGTCGGCCTCCGACACGGGCGGCTCCGGGATCACGAGCGTCTCCTTCGAGCGGCGCTCGGCCGGTGGCGGCGCGTGGACGGCGATCGGCAGCGACGCGACCTCGCCGTATTCCGTCAGCTTCGACACCACGCTCGTCGCCGACGGGCTCTACGACTTCCGCACGGTCGCGACCGACGCGGCCGGAAACGCCGAGGCATCGCCGACGGTCGTCGCGAGCCGCAGGATCGACAACACGCCGCCGTCCGGTTCGATGCTCGCGCCCGCGGACGCGAGCCGCGTCAAGGGCTCGGTTGCGCTGACGGCAAGCACTGTCGACTCCGGATCCGGCGTCGCCGGCTTCTCCTTCGAGCTCGCCCCAGTGCCCGGCGCGTTTGCGAGCGTCGCGACCCCGTGGGATACGACCGGCGTGATCGACGGCGACTACCGCCTGCGCGTGGTCGTGACCGACAACGCGGGCAACACGACGAACTCCTCCGTCGTCACGACGACCGTCGACAACACGCCGCCGTCCGTGATCTTCTCCAGCCCCGCCGGCGGCTCCGTCGTCAGCGGCACCGTCGCGCTGGACGCGACGGCGAGCGACTCCTTCCCGGCGAACCCCGCTGTCGGCTTCGCGTACAAGCTCCACAGCGATCCGCCGAGCGCGTATACGAGCACGCCGGCCTCGTGGAACACCGCCGCGATCGATGACGGCCTTTACGACCTGCGGGCGACCGCGAGCGACGCGGCCGGCAACGCGACGCAGGTCGAGAACACGAGCATCCTCGCGGACAACTTCCCGCCGACGATCTCGATCACGGCTCCGGCGACGTCGATCAACGCGTCGGTCCCCAGCCCGACGGCGTTCGACGCGACGGCCGGCGACCCCGGCAGCGGCGTCCAGAAGGTCGACCTGTACGAATGCTCGAACAACAGCACCGACTGCGCGACCGGCACCTGGAACCTGCTCCTCGGCGACGGAACGCCGCCGTACGGGGCGAGCTGGACGATCCCGGCAGACGGGAACCATGCCCTGCGCGCGGTCGCGATCGACAACGCGAACCACACCTCCGCGGCGATCCGGAACGTGAACGTCGATCGGACGGCCCCGAACACGACGATCACCGGCAAGCCCGCGAACCCGAGCAACGCGCCGGCGACGTTCACCTTCACCTCCACCGAGAGCGGCTCGACCTTCGAGTGCGCGCTCGACGGAGGCGCGTGGGCGCCGTGCACGAGCCCGGAGATCTATGCGGGCCTCGCCGACGGCACGCACACGGTCGACGTCCGCGCGACGGATGCAGCCGGCAACGTCGATCCGACCCCGGACAGCTGGACGTGGCTGCGCGATACGACCGCCCCGACGGCGACCATCGGCGACCCGGGCGCCAACGTCCGGCTGACCGTCAACCTGACTTCGACCGAGAGCGATCCAGGCGGCGCGAACGCATCCGGAATCGCGACGACCCAGTTCGAGTACTCCGGCAACGGCGGCTCCTCGTGGGCACCGACTGCTGCGGCCTGGAACACGACCACGGTGACAGACGGGCTCTACAAGGTGCACGTGGTCGTGACGGACAACGCCGGCAACCAGACCACCGTCGCTGTTGGCCACGACGTCCGCGTCGACAACACGGCGCCGACGACGAGCCAGGACGACCCGGGCCCGTTCCTGCGCGCGACGAAGACGCTCACCGGCTCGGCGGCCGATTCCGGCTCGGGCATCGACCACGTCGACTTCCAGCGCTCGCCGGCCGGAGCCGGGACGTGGACGACGATCGCGTCCGACTCGAGCTCGCCGTACTCGGCGCCGTTCGACACGACGACGGTCGCCGACGCCCACTACGACTTCCGCACGGTCGCCAACGACGTGGCCGGCAACCAGACCTCCGCCGGCCCGGTCGCGAACCGGCTCGTCGACAACACCGTGCCCAACGCCACGATGAGCGATCCGGGCCCCTACCTGCGCTCCACGGTGAACCTCACGTCCACCACGAGCGACCCGAACGGGACAGACGGCTCGGGCGTCGCCTCGGTCGCCTACGAGTACTCGAGCAACGGCGGCGCCACCTGGACTCCCACGACTGCGGCGTTCAACTCGTCCGCGATCGCGGACGGCAACGTCCAACTCCATGTGATCGCCACCGACAACGCCGGCAACGTCGCCACCTCCGCGGCTGTCACGGACCTCGTCGACAACACCAAGCCGGTCACGAGCGACAACGCTCCCTCCGGCTACCAGTCGAGCCCGGTGACGGTGATGCTCTCGCCGGCCGACGCCGGCTCCGGCGTCAACGTGACCCAGTACGCCGTCGACGGTGGCTCGTTCCAGGTCGGAACCTCGGTGAACATCCCCGCGCCGGCGGACGGCTCCAACGACGGCGCGCACACGATCGCTTACTTCTCGGCCGACAACGCGGGCAACATCGAGCAGGTCAAGAGCACGACCGTCCTGATCGACGCGACGCCGCCGACCTGCCCGTCCTGCGCGGCCGCCGACTACCTCCGCGGCACCGTCACGCTGAGCGCGAGCCCGTCCGGCGGCGCCTCCGGAATCCAGTCGGTCACGTTCCAGTATTCGCCGGCGGGGATGGACACGTGGACGACGATCGGCGCGCCCGACACCACCGGCCCGGCTCCGTACACCGCCAATTGGAACACGACGACCTTGCCCGACGGCCACTACGATCTGCGCATCGCCGTCGTGAGCGGCGCCGGCACGTCGTCGACGACGGACCTGCCGGACAAGGTGGTCGACAACACGCCGCCGAACGTCGCCACCGTCGGCGCGCCGACCGAGGGTGCGATCGTCTCCGGCAGCGTCGCCATCACCGCCTCGGCCGCCGACGTCACGTCGCCGATCGCGTCGGTCGAGTTCTTCGTCCGCGGCGTCTCGATCGCGACGGACTCCACGGCTCCGTACTCGCTGAACTGGAACTCCGCGAGTGGCCCCGACGGCACCGCGACCATCTACGTGGTCGTCACCGACATGGCCGGGAACTCGAAGACGTCCGCGCTCCGGACGATCACCGTCGACAACGGCGCACCGACGCCGACGCTCGCGGACCCGGGCGCGAACCTGAGCGGGACGGTCGACCTGACCGCGACATCGGACGCCGACACTGCACAGGTCGACTTCCAGCGCGCCACGGCCGGCTCCGGGACGTGGACGACGATCGCCACCGACAACACGGCGCCGTTCTCGGCGTCGCTGAACACGACCCTGCTCCCGGATGGCCTCTACGACTTCCGCGTCGTCGCCGTCGACGTCCACGGCAACAGCGGGACGAGCGCCGTCCGCACCAACGTCCGCATCGACAACACGGCCCCCACGGGATCGCTCACCTCGCCCGCAGGCGGAGCCATGGTCGGCGGCTCGTCGGTGAGCCTGGCCGCGTCCACATCGGACACCGGATCGGGCGTCGCCTCCGTCCGCTACGAGTACCGCCCGACCGGCGGCAGCTCGTTCACGCCGATCGTGACGTCCACGACGTCACCCTTCGCCGCCGCCTGGGACACGTCGGGCCTGGCGAGTGGCAGCTACGACCTCCGGCCGGTGATCACCGACCGGGCAGGCAACGTCTTCACCGGCGCGGTCGTCACCGTCTCCGTCGATGCGACGGCCCCGACCGTGACGCTCGCCGATCCCGGCGGGACGCTGGCGGGCACCGTCCAGCTGAACGCGACCGTCACCGGCTCGGGCGCGACCAAGGTCACGTTCGGATTCAGCGCGGCCGGCGCGAACTCCTGGTCGGCGATCGCGACCGACACGACGTCCCCGTACTCGGCCTCGTTCGACACCAGCAAGCTCGACGACGGCCTCTACGACCTGCGCGCGGTCGTCTACGACGCGCTGAGCAACAGCTCGCACAGCGTCCGCTCGAACATCCGGATCGACAACAACGCGCCGCGGCTCGTCTCGTCGACGCCGTCCGACGGCGCCCGCGTCGACGACGCCGGCTCGATCGAGCTCGTACTGAGCGAGCTCGGCACGGCGACCGGCGTCACGCTCGACGGTGTCGCCACGGTGGCCCCGGTCGTCAACGGCATGCACATCACCTACGGCATGGGCACGCTCGCCGTCGGCGCGCACACCCTCGCCGGCGAGCTGAAGGACGCGAGCGGCCACTCGGCGCCGTTCCGGATCCACTTCACCGTCTGGAAGCTGGGGTCAGACGGCGTCGCTCCGATGATCGAGAAGAACACGAGCGCGATCGCCGGAACGACCTTGACCTCCGCCGACGGCTTCGCGAGCGTGACGATGCCCGCGGGTGCCTGGACGGGGCAGGGGAACGACTGGCTCGTCCTCGGGATCAAGCCGCTCACGCAGCCGACGGGCCTCACGAACGGCTTCGGCCCGTCGGTCGGGGTCGTCGACGTGACGGCGTACTGGGCGCTCGCGGGCGGCCTCGTACGCGAGTTCGCGCAGCCGATCCACATCGTCTTGCCGGCGCAGGCGAACAGCGTCGTGCCCGCGACCTCGGACGGCAGCGGCTGGCGGGTGCTTCGCCGGGTTCCGTCGGCGCCGGTGCTACCCGCCGCGTGGAACGACGGCTTCTACAAGGACGCGGCCGGATTCCATCTGCTCACGCGCCACCTGACGGAGTTCAGCCTCCTGCGCGACTTCGAGGCGCCGTCCCCGCCGTCGACCGTCCGCGTCTACTCGGCGGCGAACGGCTTGCGGATGACCTGGAAGCCGGGGCCGGACAACAGCGGCACGTACGACAACGTCAGCGTCCGCGCCGACGGCTCGCTGCTCGGGGCGTACGCGGCCGGCACGACCGAGGCCACCGTCGCAGCGAGCGCGTCGAGCGCGTTCACGCTCCGTGAGACCGATCTCACGGGGAACGAGAGCAGCGAGATCAAGCTCGTACCCGTCCCGCCGATCGTCGGTCTGTCGCCCGAAGACGCGGCAGCCTCACTCGAGGCCGCCGGGCTTCACGCCGGCAACACGATCGGCGGCGGCTCCGGCCCGGCCGGGACGGTAACGGGTCCCGCCGGCCTCCTCCTCGCCGAGGAGGGCGCGACGATCGACCTCACGCTCGCTGGCGGCAGCGGCGGCCCCGGGACGAAGTTCGTCTTCGGCGTCGTCAGCACGCCGAAGCTGAAGATGCCCAGGCAGCGGACGATCGGCGCACGCGTGAAGCTGACGCGCGCAGCGCGGGTCACGGCCGTGCTCTACACCGGCCGCAACCTCAAGCTCTACACCTGGCGCGTCGCGATGCATGCCGGCACCTCGATCGTGAAGCTGGGACTGCCGTCGCAGATGCGCCGGCCTGGGATCTTCCGGATTCGGTGGACTGCAACGTCCGGTCTCGACACGCTCACGCGGGCCGTCAGCCTGCGCCTCCTCGGCACGCGCAAGGGTCTCGGCCCGGTCGTCAATCTGCGCGCGCCGCGTGTCGAGGTCGTCCTCGCGGGCCGCGACCCGAAGAAACGGACGGCGCTCGCGTTCTCCCCGAAGGGCACCAAGGTCGTGTCGGCGGCGGGCGCTGACGCGGCGTTCGATCTGGCAGCCGCGAACAACGGCAACGTCCAGGTGATCGTCGTGGACGTAGACGCGTACGGCGTCGGCTTCGTCCGCGACCTCCACACAGTCTTCCCCAACACCAAGATCGTTGCCCTGGCGAGCTCGTCGAAGCAGCTGAAGGCGGCGAAGCGCGCCGGTGCGACGGTGGGGCTGCGCCGTTCGACGCCGAGCCCGAAGATCGCCAAGGTGATTAGGAACCTGCTGAGCCGGCGCTAGCCGCCCGGCCGCCAGAGCGGCTCGTCGCGGCCGGTGGCAGCATTCGCCGCGCGGGCGGCGATGAAGAGCAGGTCGGACAGCCGGTTGAGGTAGACGAGCCCGAGGGGATTGACGCCGTGCTCTTGATCGGCGACGAGGGCGGCGCGCTCGGCCCGGCGGCACGTGGCGCGGGCGACGTGGAGGAGCGCTGCCGTCTCGGTTCCGCCGGGAAGGACGAAGCTGCGGAGCTCTGGCAGATCGGCGTTCAGCTCGTCGCAGAGCCGCTCGAGCTCGTCGATCTGAGCCTGCGTCGTGCGCAGCCGGCCCTCCACGTCGACCGGCACGGATAGGTCCGCGCCCACGTCGAAGAGGTCGTTCTGGACCCGCTCGAGCCACGGACGAAAGGCATCCGGCACCTCACCGGCGAGCACGACCCCGATCAGCGAGTTGAGCTCGTCGACGACGCCGAAGGCAGCGATGCGCGCGTCGAGCTTGGAGACGCGCGACCCGTCGCCGAGCGACGTCTCCCCCGCGTCGCCGCCGCGGGTGTAGATCCGCGTCAGCCGGACCGGCTCGTCACGTCGCCGCCCCACGCTCTAGCGCACCGCGAGGGAGCGCTCGGTCAGGCCGAGAATCGAGCGTGCGATCACGAGCCGCTGGATCTCGCTCGTCCCCTCGTAGATCTCAGTGATCTTCGCGTCGCGGTAGTACCGCTCGACCGGGAACTCGCGTGTGTACCCGTAGCCGCCGAAGATCTGGATCGCCTCGCCGGTCTGCCGCCGTGCCATCTCCGATGCGAACAGCTTCGCCTTCGCCCCCGCCTCGGTGTGCGGCTCCCCTTGTTGCTTGAGCCAGGCGGCGCGGTAGACGAGCAGGCGGGCGGCGTCGATCTCCGTCGCCATGTCCGCGAGCTTCCACTGGATCGCCTGGAAGTCAGCGATCCGCCGGCCGAACTGGCGCCGCTCCAGCGCGTAGGCGCGCGCGGCGTCGTAGGCGGCCTGCGCGATCCCGAGCGCCTGTGCCGCGATCCCGATCCGGCCGCCGTCGAGCGTCGCCATTGCCACGCGGAAGCCGCGGTTCTCCTCGTGGAGGAGCCGGTCCCGGCCCACGTCCGCGCCGTCGACCGCGATGCTGTTCGTCACCGACGAGTTGAGCCCGAGCTTCTCCTCCCGGCCGGTGACGCGGACGTGGTCGGCGTCGAGGATGAACGTGCTGATGCCCCGCGCCCCCGCCGTGTCCTGGTCGGTGCGCGCGAACAGGAGGAATGTCCCGGCGTACTCGGCCGTCGAGATGAACTGCTTCGCGCCGGTGATCCGCCAGCCGTCACCGGCCGGCTCGGCCCGCGTCCGCAGGGAGCCGGCGTCGGACCCCGATTCCGGCTCGGTGAGCGCGAACGCGCCGATCAATTCACCCTGCGCGAGCGGCGGTACGAACCGGGAGCGCTGCTCGTCGGTCCCGAAGGTGAGGATCGGCAACGTCACCGCGCTCGTGTGCACCGCCACGGTGACGCCGACGCCCGCGTCCGCGCGCGAGAGCTCCTCGAGCACGAGGATGTAGGAGAGGAAGTCCGCCCCGGCGCCGCCGTACTCCTCCGGGATGCAGACGCCCATCAGCCCGAGCTCGGCCAGCTTCTCGTAGAGCGGCCGCGGGAAGTGGTGCTCGCGGTCCCAGTCCCCCGCATGGGGCTCGATCTCCGCCTTCGCGAAGTCCCGCGTCAAGGCCTGGATCTCCCGTTGGTCGGAAGTGAGCTCGAAGTCCACCGAAGACGAACGCTAGCGCTTCGACGAAAAGGACATGCCCCCCCAGCCCAGCGCTAAGGGCCGGAGGGTAGAGCGGGCGAAGCCGGTCTACCTGGAGGCCGGACTGATGCGGGCGGGGACGCGGAGCGCCACCGCCCGCACTGCCAGAGGCAGTCGCCGACCAAGATCTAGTGAGAGCGCGGGGCTGCGCCCCGTGCGTTTCCCGCGACGAGCGGCGTACCTAGAAACCGAGCGAAAGCGCGAGCTTTCGCTCGGCTACGCCGCTGCTAGCTCGCGCCGGATTTCTCGCAGCTCGGGTTCGACGTCCTGGAACGCCTCGACGATCTCCGGATCGAACTGTCGCCCGGACTGGCCGAGGATCTCGGTGCGTGCGGACTCCCAGGTGAGGGCGCGGCGGTACGGCCGGTGGCTCGTCATCGCGTCGAGCGAGTCGGCGACGGCGAAGATCCGGGCGCCGAGCGCGATGTCCGTCTTCGCGAGCCCGTCGGGATAGCCGCGGCCGTCCCAGCGCTCGTGGTGTGAGCGCACGATCCGTAGACCCTCGCCCTGGAGGAACGCCACGCCTGACAGCATCGCTTCGCCGAGCACCGTGTGCGTCTGCATCCGCCGGCGCTCGGGCGGACTCAGCGGGGCCGGCTTCTGCAGGATCCCGTCGGGGATTCCGATCTTGCCGACGTCGTGAAGGAGGAACCCGTACTGGGTGCTCGGGTCGTCGGTGATCGTGCGCTCGTTGACTCCTTTCGCGAGTGCGCACGCGTAGTTCTGCACGCGCTGCGAATGCGCGCGCGTGCCCGTGTCCTTCGACTCGAGCGCGCTCGCGAGCGCCGAAACCGTCTCCAGGTACGCGTTCTGCAGCAGCTCGCGCTGCCCCCGCTCGAGCTCGAGCATATGGCGGAGGTCGCGTGCGTACAGCAGGAGCTCCTCACCCGGCTTGGCCTTTGTCTTGGTCGCTCGGAAGGGAACGCCGTAGAGACCGCCGGCGAGCCGCTCCGCGACCGCGAGCAGCTCGAGCGGGCTGAACGGCTTGCGGACGATGGCGTCGGCGCCGACGCGTTTCGCCGCGGCTTCCGTCCCTCCCTCCGAACCGGTGAGCAGGACGACCGGGATGTCGCGCGTCGCCGGGTCGTCCTTGAGCTCGCGGCAGAGCTCGAGCCCTGTCATCCCCGGCATGTTCACGTCGAGGACGATCACGCTCGGATGCGTCTTCTCGATCGCGCGGCGGGCCTCCGTGGCGTTCGCCGCTTCGACAACCTCGACGTCCGCCACCTCGAACGTCGTCCGCAGCAATGTGCGGAGTGCAGGATCGTCGTCGACCAGCAGGATTCGCAAGATCCGAGACCTCCCTTGCCCGTACCTGCTCAGTCTTTTCGGCAGTTGACTCATGACCCTTGAGTCCCATTGATGGAGACTCGGCAGGCCGCCGAAACCTGCGCTCTACGGTTTACAAATGGTAAATCTTGTCAGTCGTAGTGATAGAAGCCACAACCGCTCTTTCGGCCGAGCTTGCCGGATGCGACTTTCTCGCGAAGGAGCGGACACGGCGCATACCTGTCGTCGCCGAGACCCTCCTGCAGCACCTCCATGATCGCGAAGCAGGTGTCGAGCCCGATCAGGTCCGCCAGCGCGAGCGGTCCCAGCGGGTGCGCGAAGCCGAGCTTCGCGATCGTGTCGATCGCCTCCGCCTCGGCGACACCGTCGTGCAGCGCCCAGACCGCCTCGTTGATGAACGGCATCAGGATGCGGTTCGAGACGAACCCGGGAAAGTCGTTTGCGACGGCGGGCGTCTTGCCGAGCTCTCGAGCAAGCTCGGTGATCGCCTCGGCCGTCTCGTCCGACGTGTCGCGCGCACGGATGATCTCGACGAGCTTCAGCACGGGCACGGGGTTGAAGAAGTGCATCCCGATCACCTTGTCCGGCCGGTTCGTCGCGGCCGCGAGCGACCCGATCGGGATCGAGGAGGTGTTCGATGCGAGCACCGCCTCCGGAGGCAACGCCTCGTCGGCTTGCCGGAAGATCTCCTCCTTCACCTCCGCGTCCTCGACCACGGCCTCCAGCATCAGGTCGGCGCGGACGAGGCCGTCGACCGGAGTGATCCTCGCGAGCGCCTCGTCGGGACCGGCGCCGCCTTTCTCCGCCAGCTTTTCCAGGCTCTTTCGCATCGCGGCGAGCCCTCGTTCGACCGCCCCGGGTGCCGAGTCGTGGATCGACACGCGGCGGCCGGAGGCGGCGACGACCTGGGCGATGCCGCCGCCCATCTGTCCCGCGCCGACGACGAGAACGTGCTCGAAGCGCACGCGCGGAGCCGGTCTAGACCTCGACGAGAAGAGCGTCGCCCTGGCCGCCGCCCGAGCAGATCGCCGCGAGGCCCAGGCCTCCCCCGTTTCTACGCAGCTCGTGGATCATCGTGCCGAGGATGCGCGCTCCGGAGGCCCCGATTGGATGGCCGAGCGCCACCGCGCCGCCGTTCACGTTCACCTTCTCCGGATCGACGTGCAGCATCCGCGCCGAGTTGAGCACGACGGAGGAGAAGGCCTCGTTCAGCTCGACGCGCTCGACGTCGTCGATCGTCTTGCCGGCCTTCTCGAGCGCCTGCTTGCCCGCCTTCGCCGGCGTCCGGGCGAGGTAGGCGAACTCGTCGGCGACGTACGCCTGCGCAACGATCGTCGCCAGCGGCTCGAGCCCGCGCTCGCGTGCGAATGTCTCGCTGGTCACGACGAGCGCCCCGGCGCCGTCGTTGACTCCGGGCGCGTTCCCGGCGGTCGTCGTTCCTTCCGGATCGAAGACGGGCTTCAGGGCGGCGAGCTTCTCGAGCGACGTGTTCCGCCGCGGCCCCTCGTCGACGGCGACGTTCCCGACCGCGACGATCTCGTCGCGGAAGCGCCCCTCGTCGATCGCCCGGATCGCGCGCTCGTGCGAACGGAGCGCCCACTCGTCCTGGTCCTCTCTCGAGATCCCGAGCTCGCGAGAGACGAACGACGCCTGCTCGACCATGTGACGCTTGTCGAAGGTCGACGTGAGCCCGTCATGCGTCATCAGATCAATCAGCGTCCCGTCGCCGAGCCGATAGCCGAAGCGGGCCTTCTTGAGGATGTAGGGCGCGTTCGACATCGACTCCATTCCGCCTGCGACGATCACGTCGTGGTCGCCGGCCCGGATCATCTGGTCGGCGATCTCGACCGCGCGAATCGAGGAGGCGCAGACCTTGTTGATCGTGTCGGAGCCGAGCTCGATCGGCAATCCAGCCCCGACCGTCGCCTGCCTCGACGGCGCCTGGCCGGCGCCGCCCTGGAGCACTTGGCCCATGATGGCGTACTCGACGTCCTCGTTGGCGACCCCGGCGCGGTCGAGCGCCGCCCGGATCACGATCGAGCCGAGCTCGGTCGCCTCGTAGCCCGCAAGCGAGCCGCCGAGCTTCCCGAACGGGGTGCGAACTGCGCTGAGGATGACACTGCGGGCCACGAATCGAGGGTAGCGGACGACAGCCGCTTGACCGGCTCCGAGCCCCCGCTTACCCTAAGAAGACCATGACTCCTGCCACTCGCATGTGGGCCTGGCGCAGCGAGCGGGGCGGGAGCCCGGCCTGACCGAGGCCGCACAGCCGCTCCGCTCGTCCGAGACCTCCCACGGGAGGTCTTTTCGTCTACCCGGGAGAATGATCGCCACGACCGAGATCGCAACCGACCTGATCACCCCGCTCGGCGCGTACCTGCGCCTGCGCGGCGCCGGGCGCGCGAGCTTCCTGCTGGAGTCGGTCGAGCGCGGCCGGCTCGGCCGCTACTCGTTCGTGGGCGCCGGCGGCCGTGTGCTGCCCTTCGAGGAGATCGAAGGCCTCGACGTCCCGGTCGTCGGCTACCTCGGCTACGACTTCGTCGCGAAGCTCGAGCCGACCGTGCCGCTCCCCGACGAGGGGCCGGGATTCCCCGAGAGCCGGTTCGTCGTTGTCGAGACGCTCGTCCGCTTCGACCACCCGCAGGGCGTCGCGGAAGTCCTCGCCGGCGACGCGGCGGAGGTCGGCGCCCGGCTCGACGGGCCGCAGCCGCCGTTCCCGCGCGGGGAGGGCCGCTCGGGCCCGCTGCGCCGCTTCCCCGACCAGGCGGAGCACGAGGCCCGAGTCCGCCGGGCGCAGGAGCACATCCGCGCCGGCGATGCGTTCCAGATCGTCGTCGCCCAGCGCGCCGAGCGCCCGACCTCCGCGGGCGCGCTCGAGCTCTATCGCGCCCTTCGCCGGGTCAACCCTTCCCCGTACCTCTTCCTGCTCGAGCTCGACGGGCTCGCCCTGGTCGGCTCGTCGCCCGAGACTGTCGTGAAGTGCGAGGGCACGCGGGCGGCGGTGAACCCGATCGCAGGCACGAGCTGGCTGGGGGACGACGACGCGCTGCTCGCCTCCCAGAAGGACCGCGCCGAGCATGTCATGCTCGTCGACCTCGGCCGGAACGACCTCTCGCGCGTGTGCATCCCCGGGACGGTCCGCGTCGAGCGCTTCATGGCGACCGAGCGCTACTCCCACGTCACGCACCTCGTCTCGGAGGTGGTCGGCGAGCTCGCCGAGGGACGGACCCCCTTCGAGCTCCTGCGCGCCTGCTTTCCGGCCGGGACGGTCTCCGGCGCGCCGAAGGTGCGGGCGATGCAGATCATCTCGGAGCTGGAGGGCTACCGGCGCGGCATTTACGCGGGCGCCGTCGGCTACGCGCTTCCGGCAGAGGCGGCGCTCGCGACGCCGTCCTCAGGTCGCGCGGTTCATCCGCGCGACCGTCTGCAACGACGGGCCCACACGCGCGACCTTTTTGCGACCCCAGATGGACCCACAATGGACACGTGCATCGCGATCCGCACCCTCGTCCTGCGGGACGGCGTCGCCTATCTCCAGGCCGGAGGGGGGATCGTGGTCGATTCCGACCCCGCCGCGGAGCACGAGGAATGCCTGCGCAAGCTGGCCGCGATCGAGACCGCGATCGACCTGGCGGAACAGGAGCAGCGGTGATCCTGCTCGTGGACAATTACGACTCCTTTACGTACAACCTCGCGCACCTGTTCGGCGAGCTCGGCCAGGAGGTCGTGGTCCGGCGCAACGATGCCGTCTCGGGAGACGAGGCCGAGCGTCTGGGGCCTGACTACCTCGTCGTCTCCCCCGGGCCGGGCCGCCCGGCCGATGCCGGAGCAACGCTGGAGATCATTCGCCGCCTCGCCTCGACGACCCCGACCCTCGGCGTCTGCCTCGGCCACCAGGCGATCGTCGAGGCCTTCGGCGGCGAGGTCGGGCAGGCCCGCGAGCTCGTCCACGGCAAATCGTGCCTCCTGCGGCACGATGGTCGCGGGCTGTTCGCAGGCCTTCCGGACGAGCTCGAGGTCGGGCGCTACCACTCGCTGGCGGCGACGCGGATCCCGGACGTGCTAGAGGTGACGGCCCACGCCGACGACGGAGAGGTGATGGCGGTCCGTCACCGGGAGCTGCCGGTCGTGGGCGTCCAGTTCCACCCCGAATCCGTCCTGACCCCGAACGGGCGCGAGATCGCCCAGAATTTCCTCGAACGCCGATGATTCAGAAGGCCCTGCAACAGCTGCTCGACGGCCACGACCTCTCGCGTGGAGACGCGCGGAGGGTGATGGGCACGATTATGAGCGGCGAGGCGACGCCGGCGCAGATCGGCGGGTTTCTGATCGCGCTACGCGTCAAGGGCGAGACGGCCGACGAGATCGCCGGTTGCGCCGAGGCGATGCGCGAGCACGTGCTGCCGGTTCGGCCGCAGCGCGACGACCTCGTCGACACGGCCGGGACGGGCGGCGACGGCGCCCGCACGATCAACATCTCGACGGCCGCCGCCCTGGTCGCGGCCGCGGCGGGCGCCGCCGTGGCGAAGCACGGCAATCGGGCGGTCTCTTCGGCGTCGGGATCGGCGGACGTGCTCGAGGCGCTGGGGTTTCGCCTGGAGCTCGAGCCCGAGCGGATCGCCCACTCGATCGACGAGCTCGGCTTCGGCTTCCTCTTCGCACCGACCCACCACCCTGCGATGCGGCACGCAGCGCCGGTCAGGCGCGAGCTCGCCACCCGAACCGTCTTCAACGTGCTCGGCCCGCTGACGAACCCGGCGGGTGCCCGCGCCCAGGTCGTCGGCGTCTACTCGCCCGAGCTCGTGCGTACGATCGCCGACGTCCTCGCTCGCCTCGGTGCGCGTCGGGCCTTCGTCGTCCACGGCGCCGGCGGGATCGACGAGCTCTCGCCGGTCGGGCCGAACCTGATCTGCGAGGTCGTGGACGGTGCGGTGCACGAACGCGAGATCGACCCCGAGTCCGAGCTCGGCTTGCCGCGTTGCTCGGTCGAGGAGCTCCGCGGCGGCTCCCCGGCGGAGAACGCCGTGGCGATTCGCGAGGTGTTCGGCGGCGGCGACGGCGGACGGCGGAGCGCGATCCTGCTCAATGCCGCCGGCGCGATCGCGGCGGCCGGACATGCCAACGATCTCCGCGAGGGCCTCGAGCTCGCCCGCGAAGCCGTCGACTCCGGCGCCGCGGCCGAGCGGCTCGAGCAGCTCGTTGCGTTCTCGCGCGAGGAGGTGCCGGGCCGCGACAGCGGCCGCGTGGAGGGGGCTGGGGGGAACCGGGAGGTTCCCCCTCCGCAAATCCTCCGCGACCGCGGTGACATGAGCACCGCGGTCGCGGAGGCGGACACGGAAGAAGAAGGGGGCTCGCGGGGGAAACATGGTTTCCCCCGCGCGACCGACCCGGAGGGGAGCGAGGCGTAATGGGACGCTTTCGCGACGCGCTGGCTGCCACCGGCCTCGGGGCGATCGCAGAGGTGAAACGGCGCTCGCCGTCCGCCGGCGATCTCCGCCCCGACGCGGATCCGGCGCGGCTCGCGGCCCAGTTCGCGAACGCCGGCGCCGCCGCGATCTCGATCCTCGTGGACGAGCGCTTCGGCGGCACGCTCGCCGACCTGCAGGCCGCTCGCTCGGCCACCACCGCGCCCCTCCTCGCGAAGGGGTTCTTCGACGACGAGCTGCAGCTCCTACGACTGAAGGTGGCCGGAGCCGACGCCATCCTCCTGCTCCTGCGCGATCTCGACGACCAGCGCGCGGCCGAGCTGCTCTCCTACGCGCGCGAGCTCGGGCTCGAGGCGCTCGTCGAGGCCCACGACGCGGAAGAGCTCAGCCGTGCTGTCGCCCTCGGCGCCGAGGTGATCGGGATCAATGCCCGCGACCTGTCGACGTTCGAGATCGATCGCCTGGCGCAGCTCGACCTCGTTGCCGCCGCCCCGCGCGACCGCGTGGTCGTGGCCGAGAGCGGCGTCGAGACTCGCGCGCAGGGAGCGGCGGCCGAGCTCGCCGGCGCGGATGCGATCCTCGTCGGCTCTGCCCTGATGCGCGCTCCGCAACCGGCCGCGAAGCTCTCCGAGCTCGTCTCGCGACCGCTCGTGAAAGTGTGCGGACTGACGAGACCGGAGGACGTCGACGCGGCGGTCGAGGCCGGCGCGGACATGCTCGGGTTCATCCTCGCCGAGCAGAGCCCGCGGCGCGCGCCGGGAATCCTCGAGGTGCCCGATGACCGGCTCAGCGTCGCGGTCTTCGTCGGCGAGCCGGAGGAAACGGACGCCGATCTCGACCAGCTCTACGCTCGCGAGGAAGGCCGAGTGCGGGGCCGCGAAGCGAAGCTCCTTCGCAACGGCACCCCGGTTGCCGAGGTGATCGACCTGCCCTGGGATGCCGGGGATCCGCTCCACTTCCAGCGCGCCGCGGCGGTCGAGGGCCGTGTCATGCTGGCGGGCCGCCTCGGGCCGGACAACGTGCGCGAGGCAGTGCGCGCCGTCCGGCCGTGGGCGGTGGACGCGGCCTCGCGACTCGAGGCGCAACCCGGCATCAAGGATCACGAGAAGGTGCGGGCGTTCGTGGCGGCAGCGCGATGACCTCTGCAGGCCTGTACGGGACCTACGGCGGCCGGTACGTCCCAGAGACCCTGATCCCGGCGCTGGACGAGCTGGAGGCGGGTTGGCGTGAGGCTCGAGCGGACGACAGCTTCCACGCCGAGCTCGACGAGCTCGGCCGCACATTTGCCGGCCGCCCCACTCCGCTGACGCGCGCAGAGCGGTTCGCGCCGGACAAGCGGCTCTACCTGAAGCGCGAGGACCTCCTCCACACCGGCGCGCACAAGCTGAACAACGCGCTGGGGCAGGCCGTGCTGGCGCGACGCCTGGGGAAGCGCAGGATCGTTGCCGAGACCGGCGCCGGCCAGCACGGCGTGGCGACTGCGACCGTGTGCGCCCGGTTCGGGTTCGACTGCGTCGTCTACATGGGCGAGGAGGACATGCGCCGTCAGCGGCCCAACGTCGAGCGGATGGAGCTGCTCGGCGCCGAGGTGCGCCCGGTCGATTTCGGGACGCGCACGCTGAAGGAGGCGACGAGCGAGGCAATCCGCGACTGGATCACGAACGTCGAGACGACGCACTACTTGATCGGCTCGTGCGTCGGGCCGCATCCGTATCCCGAGATCGTCCGCGAGCTGCAGGCCGTGATCGGATACGAGGCGCGCGCCCAGCTCGTGGAGGTGGAGGGCAGGCTGCCGGACGTGGTCGTCGCCTGTGTCGGCGGCGGCTCGAACGCGATCGGCATGTTCGCCGGCTTCCTCGCCGACGACGGCGTCCGGCTCATCGGCGTCGAAGCTGCCGGCGCGGCGAGCCTCGGCAAAGGCCACCCGGGCGTCCTGCACGGAGCGCGGTCGTCCGTGCTCGCAGACGAGGACGGCCAGATCGCCGACGCACACTCGATCTCGGCTGGACTCGACTATCCGGGGGTCGGTCCGGAGCACGCGTTTCTCCGGGACAGCGGTCGCGCCGATTACGTGGGTGCCACGGACGACGAGGCCGTGGCGGCGTTCCGCGAACTCGCCCGGACCGAGGGAATCGTCCCGGCCTTGGAACCGGCCCATGCGCTGGCGCGCGTCCGCGAGCTCGACGCCGACCTGATCCTCGTCTGCCTCTCCGGCCGTGGCGACAAGGATCTGGCCGAGGTCCTCGGCCGCTGATGGCGCGACATACGTTCGAGCCCACGCGCTTCCACGTGACGATCGGCGAGCACGAGCCGGTCCTGCACGTGGCGGACGGCGATTCGATCGCGACCTGGTGCGTCGATGCCACGGGGCGCGACGCCCGCTACGAGCGGATCACCGACGGCGGCAACCCGCAGACGGGCCCGTTCTTCGTCGAGGGTGCCGAGCCGGGCGACACGCTCTCGGTGCGCTTCGACCGCCTCTGGCCGAACCGGACACGCGGGCTCACCGGCGAGGTCGTGGCGGAGAACGTCGTCGATCCGTGGTTCGTGCGGGAACTGCCGCTTCGGAGCGACGAGGACACCGATTACTGGGAGCTCGACCTCGAGCGCGGGACGGCGCGGCTGGAGTCGGCGGTCCCGGGGCTCGAGTTTCTCGCGGAGGTACCGCTCGAGCCGATGCTCGGCTGCTTCGGCGTTGCGCCCGGGCGTGGGCAGGCGATCTCGTGCGCCACCTCCGGCCGGCACGGCGGGAACATGGACTACCGCGGCTTCCGCGAGGGCGTCACCGTCTTCTTCCCGGTCTTTGCCGAGGGCGCGCTGATGCACGTGGGCGATGGGCACGCGCTGCAGGGCGACGGCGAGATCGTCGGCAGCGGGATCGAGGTGTCCTTCGACGTCGAGCTGACCATGAACGTGATCAAAGGCAAGCGGATCGGTTGGCCCCGCGCCGAGGACGACGAGTTCGTGATGGCAGTGGGCAATGCTCGTCCGCTCGACCAGACGGTGCAGCATGCGACCACCGAGCTGATGCGGTTGCTCGAGGAGGACTACGGGCTCGATTACCGCGCCAGCTCCGTCCTGCTCGGCCAGCTCATCCGCTACGACGTGGGCAACGTGTACGACCCGGCGTACACGATGGTCGCGAAGGTGGCGAAGCGGCACCTGCCGGAGCGCATGTCGTGAAGGGCAATCCCTATAGAGGTACACGCGCCAACCGGGAGCCCCTTACCCCGCCCGCCAGCCGTCAGGCTATCGGCGCAACCTCGACGTGTCTGTGCCGAATTGGTGCCGAAATCGCGACACCCGAGGCGCCGCCCCCGTGACCTACGACCCTGAGCGGGCCGCCGCCTTCTACGACGAGTACGGCGAGCAGGAATGGACGCGGTTCGACGAGCTCCGCATGGGCCCGGCGAACATCGACGTCCACGCCCACTACCTTCGCCGCTTCGTCCAGCCCGGCGATCTCGTCTTCGACGCCGGCGCCGGGCCCGGCAGGTTCACGATCGAGTTGGCGCGGATCGGCGCGGAGATCGTCGTCGCCGACCTCTCCGCCGGCCAGCTCGAGCTCAACCGCGAGAAGGTCGCAGCGGCCGGTGCCGAGGGCAGCGTTCGCGATCGCATCGTGGCGGACGTCGCCAACCTGTCGGCCTTTGTCGACGCCCAGTTCGACGCGGCGGTGTGCTACGGCGGCCCGCTCAGCTATGTCGTCGACCGTGCCGATGCCGCGGTCGCCGAGCTGGTTCGCGTCGTGCGGCCGGGCGGTCACGTCCTCGTCAGCGCCATGTCCCTCGTCGGCGCCATCTCCCACTACACCGACATTGCGTTCGAGCTCGCCGCCCGCGACGGCGTCGCCAAGATGGAGGAGATCGTGCGCACGGGCTTTCTGCCGGAGGAACCCGACTATGGCCATCTGCCGATGCGGCTCTTCCGCTGGCGCGAGCTCCACGAGCTTCTCTCCCGCCACGGAGAGGTCGTCGCCGGCGCAGCGGCCGGCCTGCTCAGGCCGTCTCTCCGGCCGGCGACGCCCGAGCTCCGTGAGCTGCTCGTCCGGATCGAGCTCGATCTCGGCGCCGAGCCGGCGGCGATCGACGGCGGCGAGCACATGCTTGCCGTCCTCCGGAAGCCGTGAAGCGGCTCGTCATCTACCTGATGTCGGGCGCCGAGACCCCGGAGCTGGCAGAGGCCGCAGTCGCGGGCGGAGCGGACATCGTCGAGCTGGGCTTCCCGTTCTCAGATCCGCTGGCCGACGGCCCCGTGATTCGTCGTGCGGCCGAGCGCGCACTCGCCGCGGGCATGCGCACGCGCGCCTGCCTCGATTGCCTCGCGGGCACGCGCGACCTCCTGGGCCCGGACACGCCGCTGATCCCGATGACATACGCCTCGCTCCTGGAGGCGTACGGCTGGGAGCGCTTCGCGGAGGATGCGCGGACGGCCGGCGCGACGAGCCTGATCGTGGCCGATCTACCCGCAGGCGAGCGCCCCGAGCTGCGGCGAATCCAGCTCGTCGCGCCCACGTCGACCGACGAGCGGATCAGGGTCGCCGCCGAGCAGACGGACGGCTGGCTCTACCTCGTCACGCTGACCGGGACGACCGGTGCGCGCGGCGACCTCTCCCCCGCGCTCTCGGGCCTCGCCGAGCGTGCCCGCGCCGTCACCGACCTCCCGCTCTACGCCGGCTTTGGGATCTCGACGCCGGAGCACGCGCGCGCCGCCGCCGAGCAGGCGGACGGGATCGTCGTCGGCTCCCGCGCGATCGAGGTGGCCGAGGAGGGACCAGCTGCCCTCCAGGAGTACGTCGGCTCCTTGCGGGCGGCGCTCGACGCGGCGGTCGCCGCCTGAATCTCCTCGTCCTCTTCGACGTGGACGGGACGCTGCTGCTGAGCCACGACGAGGTGTACGTGGAGGCGAACCGCTCAGCGCTGCTCGAGGTCTACGGGATCGCGCCCGAAGCGCCCGACCGGCCGGGCGATACCGCGCCGAGCCACACGCGCCGTGCGCTGCGCCTCGCCGGCGTGCCTGACGCCGAGATCGATGCACACCTTGCCCGCTGGTGCGACGCCATGTCCGCCCGGTACGTGCGCCTGCTTGCCGATCGGGACACCAGCGCGTGGCGCGTCGCCGCCGGCGCCGCGGAGGTTCTCGCCGCGGTCGAGCACCGCGCGCTCCTGACCGGGAACCCAGAGGACGTGGCGCGGGTCCGGATGGAGCGCATCGGCCTCGCCGGCTTCTTTCCGCCGGGCCACGGTGCCTTCGGGTGCGAGCGCGAGGACCGAGTCGAGCTGTTCGAGCTCGCGCGGGAACGGGAGGGCGGATGGCCGCCGGAGGCCACCGTCGCCGTCGGCGACACGCCGCTCGACATCTCGAGCGCGCACGCGGCCTCGGCTCGCTGTATCGCGGTCACCAACGGCCGATACGGCTCCGGCGAGCTCCTGGACGCCGACAGGGTCATCGGCGACCTCCGCGATCTGCCCTCGGCGCTCACATCACTCGCCGCAGGGGAGGCCTGACCCTCGACCGAGGGATGGCGGAAAGCCGTACACGCGGCGATTCTTCGGTGAGAAGCCGCTTATGGAAGACGCCGACACCCCGCGCGCAGACCGCCGAGCGCTCATCCTCCGAGTCGAGATCGAATCGCTCGGAGAACAGCTCGCGCGCCTGCTCGTCCGTGACGCACAAGAGGTGCCGCTGGACGAGGACGACGAGCGGACCGCCGAGATCGCCGCGGCCGAGGCACAGCTCGAGGAACAGCGGGCACGTCTGCAGGACGAGGCGGAGCGGCTCGACCGGCTGGCCCGTGAGCTGGCCGAACGCGAGGCCGAGGCCGGAGGGCTGACCGCCGCGCAGCGAATTCGCATCGCCCATAGCTCATGGCAGGCCCACGAGACCCAGCGCGTGCTGCACGACGAGTACGACGAGATCGATGCCGCGCACGAGGCGGACGTCTTCATCCGCGAGGAGCGGCTCGAGCAGCGGGAGGCCGAGCTCGCCCAGCTCGAGCAGCAGCTTCGCCGCAAGGAGACCGAGCTGATGGTCTACGTCGCCGACGTCCAGGAGGAAATCGGCCGGCGCGAGAACTCAGGCTGGGACTCCATCGCCGCCGCCCTCGGCGGCTAGCTGCCGAGCGAAAGTTGCGCTTTCGCTCGGGTTTAGGATCGGCCGCTTCGCGGCTGAACGCGCGCAGGCAAAGCCCGCGCGCTCCTATCGAGTCGTGGTCGGGCGACTGCTCGTGGGGTGCGGACGGTGGCGCTGCGCGTCCCCGCCCGCATGAGTTCGGCCTCCGGCTGATATGGAGTGGGGTTTGTCAAGCGGGCGCGCTGTATCGCCCAGTCGTTGACGGGTGGGTGGGGCTGCTCGGCCGGAGACCGCGGACGACGTCGTCGCGATCGTCGACTTCGCCCGGGAGCACGGCTACCGCGTGGCGCCCCAGGGCACGGGCCACAATGCGGGTCCGCTGGGCTGGCTCGACGAGACGATCCTGCTCAAGACGGAGCGGATGCGCCGTGTCGAGATCGACGCCGAGTCGCGGCGCGCGCGCGTCGACGCCGGCGTGCTCTGGATCGAGGCGACGGAGGCGGCGCCCCGTCGATCGACTTCCGCCTGTATCCGATCACCGAGGTCTACGCCGGTTGGCTGATCTGGCCGATCGAGCGTGCGGACGAGGTCCTGACGGCTTGGCGGGAGTGGACGGAGACGGTGCCGGACGAGATCACCTCGGTCGGCCGCCTGCTCAACATCCCTCCGCTCCCCGACGTTCCGGAACCCCTCCGCGGCCGCTCGGTCGTGGTCGTCGAGGCGATCTACATCGGCGACGAGGCCGAGCGCGCCGAGCTCATCGCGCCGCTTCGGGCGTTCGAGCCTGACATCGACACGTTCGCGACCATCCCGGCGTCGGCGTTGACGCTGGACGCGGCGTACCTCATGTTCGCCGTGGGCATCCCGATGAGTCCCGAGATCGCGGATGGAATCGAGCGTGACGTGTCCCTCCTCCAACGGGCGCTCGCACGGTGGGACGCCGGCCGGATGTACCTCAACTTCGCGGAGCAGCCTCGAAGCGGCCGGTCGCTCTTCGGCGAGGACGGCTACGCCCGCCTTCGGCGGCTGAAGACGGAGATCGACCCGGACAACCTCTTCCACGCGAACCACCAGGTGGAGCCGGCCGATCAAGGGCGGCGCCGCGCTGACCGCCGCCGGATCGTCGACTCGCAGAGACGGGCCGCGTAGGTCGCGACGGACCGATGCGGGGCGACCGGTAGGGTCGCCCCGTGTCGATTGCGTTCCTCCCCGCGCTCGAGCAGGCGCGGCTCGTTCGCGAGCGCACCGTCTCGCCGGTCGAGCTCGTCGAGGAGTACCTAGCGCGGATCGAGCGGCTCGATCCGGAGCTGAACGCCTACGTGACGGTCTGCGCCGACGAAGCGCTCGCTCAGGCCAAGGCCCCGCTGGACGGGCCGTTCGCCGGCGTCCCCCACCCGATCAAGGACCTCGTCGACACCGCGGGGATCCGGACGACGTACTCCTGCAAGGCGTTCGCGAGCAACGTGCCGGCCGAGGACGCGGAGCTCGCGCGTCGGATCCGCGCCGCTGGGTTCGTCGTGCTCGGCAAGACCAACACGCCCGAGTTCGGGACGACCGCAGTCACCGAGTCGGAGCTGAACGGGATCTGCCGCAATCCCTGGGATACCTCCCGAACGCCGGGCGGCTCGAGCGGCGGCGCGGCCGCCGCTGTCGCAGCGGGGCTGGCGCCGATCGCCCAGGGAAGCGACGGCGGCGGCTCGATCCGGATCCCCGCATCCTGCTGCGGCCTGTTCGGTCTGAAGCCGACCCGAGGACGGACCTCGCCGGCGCCGCGCGGCGACGCCTACGGCTTCTCGGTCGCCGGGTCTCTTGCGCGAACCGTCGCGGACGCGGCCGCATTCCTCGACGCGATTGCCGGGCCGAAGCCGGGCGACCAGTATGTCGCCCCGCCACCACAGCGGCCGTTCGCGGAGGAGGTCGGCGCTCCGCCGGGACGGCTCCGCGTCGCTCTCGTGCTCGAGCCGCCGACGCAAGGGCGGGTCGACCCGGTGTGCGTAGCGGCGTCGCGCGACGCGGCGGCGCTGCTGGAGCAGCTCGGTCACGACGTGGACGAAGTCTCGATCCCGTGGCAGAGCGACGATCTGGGCGAGCTCTTCGCGATCGTCTGGCAGACGATTCCCACGCTCTACGCCGTTTCCGACCATGCCCAGCTGGAGCCGCTGAACGCGGAGTTCCTCGCCCGCGCGGAAACGACTTCCAGCGCCGACTACGTCCAGGCCTACACCCAGCTCCAGAGATACGGCCGGCGCGTCGCCGAGTTCTGCGCCGGGTACGACGTCGTCCTGACGCCGACCCTGGCGGTGCCGCCGGTGCCGGTCGGCTGGATCCGCGAACCGGAGGATCCGTGGGAGCAGTACGCGCGGGCGATCGAGTTCACGCCGTTCACGCCCGCCGTCAACGTTGCCGGCTTGCCGGCTGCATCACTGCCGTTGAGCTGGACCGAGGACGGTCTCCCGATCGGGGTCCAGTTGATCGCGTCGTTCGGCGGCGAAGCCCTCTTGTTCCGAGTCTCCGCGCAGATCGAGGAGGCGCGCCCTTGGGCGGAGCGGCGGCCCCCGGTCGACTAAGCGGCAGTGGGTCACTACGGAAAGCTCCTACGAGACTCCTGAGCGCCCGGAGAGAAGCTCTAGGTTAGGGCCGGACGCGCAGCACGAAGCGCGCGGTGGAGACTCCGCCGAGGGCGTCCGTCACCTGGACGACGACGGTTGCCCTGCCGGCTCGCCGGGCGGTTCCGGACAGCTCGCCGGTGTGCTTGTTCAAGCGGATGCCGGCAGGCAAGGAACCTTGCACGAGCTTCCAGGTCTGCGGTCGGACGCCGCCGCTCACGCCGAGCCGAGCCCTGAATGCGTGGCCCGCCTTCGCAGGCGAGAGCGTCTTGGTCGTGATCGAAAGCTTCGCCGCCACCACGAGCTCGAGGTCGACGCTGTCCGTGAAGCCGAGCGCATCGGTGACGATCAGCTTCGAGCTGAAGGTCCCGGCGACGGTGGGACGACCGCTGAGGAGGCCGGTGGCCGAATCCAGCGCAAGTCCAGACGGGAGCGCGGAGCCGTTGGCGACCGACCACGTGTAGCCGGCCTTCCCGCCGTTCGCAGCGAGCCGCAGTTCGAACGGTCGTGCAACCTCCCCGGCCGGCACCGCCGCCGGAGTGATCGTCAGGCGCGGCACGACTGTGAGCGTGTAGGTCTGCGTGGCCGAGCGCGTGCCGTCCGTCACCTGGACCGTGAACGTGAAGTCACCGGACGTGGTCGGAGTACCGGACAGCGTGCCGTTCGAGCTGAGGTGCATCCCGCCCGGGAGCGCACCGGACTGGAGCGACCACGTCTGGGCTCCGCCGCCCTGCGCAGTGAACTGGAAGCTGTACGGCGCATTCAGGATCGTCGCCTTGGGGCTGAGGGCGCCCTGCACGATGCTCAGCGGCGGCGGCGGCGTGCTTCCGCCGTCGACCTTGATGGTGAACTCCCGCTGCGCCTCGGCGGGCCTGCACCAGTCCGCCGACGGCGGATTCTGGTCGCTCAGGTCGACCCAGAACGAAAAGCTTCCGGCTTGCGTCGGAGTCCCGCTGACGAGACCGCTCGATGACAGCGACAGACCCGAGGGCAGCTTGCCGCCGATGAGGCTGTACTGATACGGCAGCGCCGGGCCGCAGCCGCCGGCTCCGTTAAACTGCTTGCTGTAGGACTGACCGACGGTGCCGGTCGGCATGTTGTAGCTATCGTCGGTGAACCTGATCGCCCAGGCGGCCGGAACGACGACCAACGCAAGCAGAGATACGAGCAGCAGGACTCGGGTGAGGCGCATGAGACTCCTTTTCGGTGACCGCGAGCTAGACCCCTCTTGGATCGGCCGAGAGTAGCCGCGAACTTAGGACAACCTCACGCGTAAGTTGTAAAACCTTGGTTAGGAGCGCGCAGCTATGGCTGGCACTTGAAGTCGTAGACGAGCGACCGTCCGTCGGGAAGCCACTCGACGTCGGCCTCGACGAGGTCCGGGCACGGGGAGCGCCGCGCGAGCGTGCGCATGCCGCAGCCACGCCGCCTCACCCGCAGCGCGTACCCGCCGCGCGTGTTCGCGATCTCGGCAACCAGCGTGCGATCCGGCGAGAGGAGGCCGAAGTACCAGTCGCTCGCAGGCCGCGTTCTGCCGGTGTGGATGTCGAGGCCGATCTGACCGCCCGGCAAAGTGGATTCGACGCCTCCGACCACGACGCGAGCCCAGCCCGCCCAGACGAGACCGTTGCTCTGGCCCGCGCGCAATCCCGGCACCGTCCGCTTGAAGACGAGCCTGCCGTCGACGGTGTGCACCTCCGTGCGGTTCGCAGTAACGCTCGCCAGGCGCCCGCCGTCAGGCGACCACGCGAACGACCGACCGCGGAACGCCGCGAGAACGCGTCCCTGCTCGTTGTAGACGTGGATCGTCTCCGGCCGCCCCGCCGAACCGTGTGCCAGGATCGCGATCCGGCCGGGCGGGGACCAGGCGAACCGGCTGCCGCGCACGTGCCACGCCGCGCGACCACTCGCGGTGACCACGCCAACCTCGTTGTGCCGCCACTCTCCGGTCCTGAAGGCGATCATGCGGCCGTCCGGAGACCATGCCGGCTCCAAGATGAACGGAGGCCTGGCAGCGATCAGCCGTTGGCGGGTACCCGGCCGGATCATGTACAGGAGACCCCCGGCCTCCGCAACCGCGAGACGTTTGCTGTCCGGCGACCAGGCGATCTGCCCCAGCAGCGACTGGTCCGTCGAGAGTGTCGCCGACACCCGCTCGAGGCCGTGGCCCTCACTCCCGACGACGTAGAGGTAGGCGAAGCCTCGCCTGCGCGTCCCGCGGTCGCTGAGGAACGCAACCTTCCTTCCATCGGGCGAAACCTCGGGAAACGTGTCGTCGGCCGGGCCCCCGGTCAGGTTGATCCGCCGGCCGTCGAGCCAGACGCGATAGGCCTCGCCGGGCGTTACGCGGTCATCCCCGGCGGCCGCCGCCGCGACGAAAGTCAATGCCCCGGCGACAACCAGCCCGAGCAAGGATCGGGTTCGGCTCATGGCGCGAAGTCTGTCCTACACGAGCTCGAGCCCCACGTAGTTCTCGGCCAGGCTCCTCGCCGCTGCCTCGGAGGTCGTTACGTACCGCAGCTGCGACAGCTGGAGCTTCAGGTCGAACGGGTCGCCGCCCGGGAGGCTGTGCAGCATGGACGTCATCCACCAAGAGAAGTGCTCGGCACGCCACACTCGGCGCAGGCAGGTCTCCGAATACGCGTCGAGCAAGGCGTCGCTGCCGGTCCGGTACCAGCTCGCCAGCGCCTCCGCAAGCAGGCGCACGTCCGCGATCGCCAGGTTCAGACCCTTGGCGCCCGTCGCAGGAACGATGTGCGCCGCGTCACCGGCGAGATAGAGCCGGCCGAACTGCATCGGCTCGACGACGTAGCTGCGCATCCCAGTGACGCCCTGCTCGAGGATCGGCCCTTCGGCGAGCGTCCACCCCTCCACACTGAGACGGGTGTGGAGCTCGGCCCAGATCCGATCGTCGGGCCACTCGTCGAGGTTCTCGTCCGGCGAGCACTGAAGATAGAGACGGCTGAGCTCGGGCGAGCGCAGGCTCAGCAGCGCGAACCCGCGGTCGTGGTGCGCGTAGACGAGCTCGTCGTTGGACGGCGCCACCTGCGCGAGGATCCCGAGCCAGCCGAACGGGTACTCGCGCGAGAACGAGCTGAGGACGCCGTCGGGCATGCTCGGCCGGCAGACACCGTGGAACCCGTCGCAGCCCGCGATCACGTCGCACTCGAGCTCGTGCTCGCCGCCGTCGTGGCGAAAACGGATGTGCGGCCGCTCCGACTCGAGCTCGTGCACGCTGACCCCCTCCACCTCGAAGAGCAGCGGCAACGCGCTCTCGAGTCGCGCGGCGATCAGATCCTTGACGATCTCCGTCTGACCGTAGATGACGATCGTGCGGCCGTCGGCGAGCTCGCTCAGCGGAATCCGGTGCCGCTCGCCGTCGAACTGGAGCTCGATCCCATGGTGGACGATGCCCTCGCGCTGCATCCGCTCGCCGACCCCGGCCTCGACGAGCAGCTCGGCCGTGCGCTGCTCGAGCACGCCGGCGCGGATACGGTGCTCAACGTACTCGCGGCTGCGGTCCTCCAGGACGACCGTCTCGATTCCCTCGAGCTCCAGCAGGCGCGCCAGCGTCAGCCCGGCAGGGCCGGCGCCGACGATCCCGACCTGCGTCCGGCTCAGAACGGGTACGGATGCGGGCCGCCGACCGTGACCCAGTGCGTCTCTGTGAACTCGTCGATCGCGGCGGTGCCGCCGAAGCGCCCCCAGCCGCTGTCCTTGACGCCGCCGAAAGGCATCTGCGGCTCATCGCCGACCGGCTGGTCGTTGACGTGGACGATCCCCGCCTCGATCCGCTGCGCCAAGGCGAGCCCTTTGTCGGCGTCGCTCGTGATGATCCCGGACGCGAGCCCGTAGGAGGTCGCATTCGCCCGCGCGACCGCCTCGTCCTCGCTGTCGACGATCTCGATCGCCGCCACGGGGCCGAAGGTCTCGACCTTGGCGAACTCGGCGTCCTCCGGAACGTCCGCGAGCAAGGTCGCACGGTACACCGACCCCTCGGCCTCGCCGCCCGCGAGCACCCTGGCCCCCTTCGCGACGGCCTCCCGGGCGCGGTCCTTCACCGTCTCGAGCGCACTCTCGTTGATGAGCGGGCCGATGATCGTGTCCGGTTCCTTCGGATCGCCGGCCTTGAGGCCGCTCGTCTTCTCGGCCAGCCGCCGTACGAATTCGTCAGCGATCGGCCGCTCGACGACGATCCGGCGGGCGGACATGCAGATCTGGCCCTGGTGCAGGAACGCTCCAAAGGCGGAGGCGTTGACCGCGTACTCGAGGTCGGCGTCGCGCAGGACGATCAGCGGGTTGTAGCCGCCGAGCTCGAGCACCACGCGCTTGAGGTTCCGGCCGGCGGCCTCGGCGAGCTTCCGTCCGGTCGCCGTCGAGCCGGTGAAGTTGATCCTGCGCACCGCCGGGTTCTCGACGAGCTCGTCGCCGATCTCGCCCGCGTCGCCGGGTGCGTGCGTGACGATGTTCAGCACGCCCGGGGGCAACCCGGCCTCCGTGAAGATCTCGCCCCAGAGCAGGCCGCCGACGTACGGCGAGAGCTCCGAGGGCTTGAGCACGACCGTGTTCCCGAGCGCGAGGGGCGCGGCGATCGACCGCGCGGAGAGGATGAGCGCAGCGTTCCAGGGCGCGATCGCGCCGACGACGCCCGCCGGACGTCGCACGCTCATCGAGAAGACGCCGTGATCGGACGGGATCACCTGCCCGATCGGCGCGTACGCGAGCGCCGCCGCCTGGCGGAACAATCCGGGGACGAACCCCATCTGGAACATTCCGAACCCGAACGTGCACCCGGTCTCCCGGGCGAGCCACGAGACGACCTCGTCGCGCCTGCTCTCGAGGACGTCGGCCGCTTTCAGCAGCACCCCCTGCCGCTGAGCCGGAGGCGTCTGCGACCACGTTGGAAAGGCCTCCGCCGCAGACTCGATAGCCCGCCTCGCGTCCTCTCTGCCGCCGGCGGCGACGCGCGCGACCACGTCCCCGGTGAACGGATCGAGGTCGTCGAACACGTCGCCGGCTTCGGCGTCGACCCACTCGCCGCCGATGAAGTGCCGGCACTCGCGGATGTCCGTCTCGACGGTGGCCATGGCCTCCCCCTTCTCGTCGCTCGTCGCGGAGAGCGTATAGCGTCCGTTCCGGCGAAAGGAGGCTCCGAATGCAGCAAGAGACGGCGACCGCCACGGCCACGGAGAAACGAGCGAAGCCGCCTTTCCGCGCCGACCACGTCGGCAGCCTGCTCCGCCCGCCTCAGCTGCTGAAGGCGCGCGAGGCGCACGCCGCCGGTCGCATCGACGCGGAGGAGCTGCGCGCCGTCGAGGACGATGCGATCCGCGAGATCGTGCGGAAGCAGGAGGAGATCGGCCTGCAGTCGGCGACCGACGGCGAGTTCCGCCGCGAGTCGTGGCACATGGACTTCATCTACCAGCTCGACGGGATCACGAAGGAAGCCGGCCACATCGCCGTCAAGTTCCACAACGAGCAGGGCGACATCGAGTTCACGCCGGCCGCGCTGCACGTCGACGGCAGGCTCGGCGTCTCGGAGACGATCTTCGGCGATGCCTTCCGCTTCCTCCGGGAGACGGTGACGCGGAACGTTCCGAAGCTGACGATCCCCTCGCCGAGCATGGTCCACTACCGCGGCGGCAAGGCGGCGATCGATCCGCGGGTGTACCCGGAGATGGACGAGTTCTGGGCCGACCTCGTCGCCGCCTACCGCGAGGAGGTTCGGCGTCTCGGCGAACTCGGCTGCACGTACCTCCAGTTCGACGACACGAGCCTCGCGTACATGAACGACCCGCACCAGCGCGAGTACATCGCCTCCATCGGCGGCGACCCCGAGCGCCAGCACGTCGAGTACATCCACCACATCAACGAGGCGCTCGCGAACCGGTCCGAGGGGATGAGCGTGACGACGCACATGTGCCGCGGCAACTTCCGCTCGTCCTGGGCGGCGGAGGGGAGCTACGACTTCGTCGCCGAGGCGCTCCTGAACGAGCTCGAGGTCGACGGCTTCTTCATGGAGTGGGACGACGAGCGCTCCGGCGGCTTCGAGCCGCTCCGCTTCCTCCCGAAGGGCGACAAGCACGTCGTGCTGGGACTCGTGACGACGAAGCGCGGTGAGCTCGAGTCCAAGGACGAGCTGAGGCGGCGGATCGAGGATGCGTCGAGGTTCGCGCCGCTCGAGCAGCTCTGCCTCTCGCCGCAGTGCGGCTTCTCGTCGACGGTCGAGGGCAACGTGCTCTCCGAGGACGAGCAATGGGCGAAGCTCCGACTGGTCGTCGAGCTGGCCGAGGAAGTCTGGGCCTGAGTCAAACAGTTCGCGAAGCGACGTTCGACGTGTTCCGTCGGCGCGGCCTGACCACGATGTTCTCCAACCCCGGGTCGACCGAGGTTCCTTTCCTCGCCGGGATGCCGGACGACATCCGCTTCGTGCTCGCGCTGCACGAGGGGCCGGTCGTCGGCCTCGCCATCGGGTACGCGATCGGCCTCGGCGAGCCCGCCCTCGTGTTGCTGCACACGACGGCGGGGTTGGGGAATGCCGTCGGCGCCCTCGCCACGGCGCGGGTCAACCGCGCGCCGCTCGTCGCGCTCGTCGGTCAGCAGGATCGCCGTCACCTCGTCTTCGAGCCGTTCCTGACCGGGCGGCTCGCCGGGCTCGCGGGGGACTACCCGGTGTGGGTCGACCAGCCCGTGCGCCCGCAAGATGTCCCCGGCGCGATCGACCGCGCGTGGCACGAGGCGACGACCGGCCGCGGACCGGCGATCGTGATCGTGCCGATGGACGACTGGTCCGCATCCGCCGACGAGGACCGCGAGGATGCCGCCGCCGCCCGGGTGCTCCGCGCCGCCGCGGTCGATCCGGAAGCGGTCGAGGCGCTCGCTGCGTTCCTCGCGGAGGCTGAGTCACCCGCCCTCGTCGTCGGAGCCGGCGCCGACGATCCGGAGACGTGGGCCGCACTCGTAGAGCTTGCGGAAAGCCTCGTCGCCCCGGTCTTCCAGGAGTCGTTCGGCGCCCGTGCCGGCTTCCCGCAAGACCACCGCCTCTTCGCGGGCTTCCTCCCCGCCGACCGGCCGCGGCTGCGCGAGAAGCTCGCGCCGCACGACCGCATCCTGGTCGTCGGCGCGCCGGTGTTCCGGCAGTCGCCCTACGCGCCGGGACGCTTCACCAGCCCCGCGACGCGGATCGCGCTCGTCACCGACGACGCGGACGAGGCCCATCGCAGCCCGGCCGAGCTGGTCGTCCTCGCGCCGCCGGCCGCGGTCTGCAGCGAGCTCGGACAGCGCATGCCGAAACGGGAAGCGGAGCCACCCGAGCAGTTCCGGCCCCCTCCCGCTCCTCCGCCCGGCGAACCGCTCCGGGCGGGACACGTGCTCGCCGCGCTCGCCGAGAGGCTGCCGCGCAACGCCGTCGTCGTCGAGGAGGCGCCGGTCGACCGGCCGGAACTGCACGAGCGGCTGCTCGCGCGGGAGCCGCTCGGCTTCCTCAGCGCCGCGATGGGCGGGCTGGGCTTCGCGCTCGCGGGTGCGACGGGGGTCCGGATGGCGCTCCCGGACCGGCCCGTCGTCGCAGTCGTCGGGGACGGATCGTCCCTCTACGGGATCCAGGCGCTCTGGAGCGCGGCCCATTACCGCGTCGGCGCCCTGTTCGTGATCCTCTCGAACGGCGGCTACGCGATCATGGACCGCCTCGCCGAGCGCCAGGGCGCCGCGGGCCCGTGGCCCGGTTTCGACGAGGTCGACGTGGCTGCCGTCGCCCGCGGCTTCGGCTGTCCCGCCCGCGAGATCGCCACGCACGACGAGCTCACGGCCTCCCTGGACGACGTCGTCCCGACCCTCGGGTTGCGCGACGAGCCGCTGGTCCTCGACGTCACGATCGCGCCGACCGAGACGTTCGCGCCGTAACTGGAGAGGGCGCCCGCAGGCGCCCTCCCGTCACGTCACCTTGAACGAGCCTTTCAGCTTCTTGCCGCCGCTGGAGCTGAACGTGTACTTGCCCGGCCCGAGAGAGAGCGTCCACGTGGACCGGCCCTTACCCTTGACGCTGGTCGCCTTGCTCACACCGGGGCCGCGGAGGCGGAAGTTCTGCGTCTTCGACCGGTCGCTGACGACGAACGTGTACTCGCCCTCCTGCAAAGCCTTGACCTTCTTCCCGTCCAGCAGGAGCTTGATCGCCTTGTCCGTGACGCTGCCCTGCAGGTTCTTGCCGCCGGTGATGCTGCGAGGCACGAGCTGCGTCAGGTTGGGCAGCTTGCTGATGACGTCGAACTCCTTCGTGTACGCAGCGAGCTGCCGCAACTTCGCGCGGTCGATCAGCGGGCTCCAGATCGGCAGCCGCACGTTCTGCGTGCCGGCCGGCAGGAGCTCGCGGATCTCCGAGGGATGCGACTGCGCGTAGGTCAGCGAGCGGTTGATCGCGGTCCGGAACTTCTTGAACAGCCCCGGGTTCTTCTTCGTCCAGGACGTCAAGGCCGCGTAGCCGCCGATCGGCCAGAACTTGCCGAGCACCGGGCCGGGCGCCATCACGATGCGTGCGTTGTCGAGGTTGAGCGCCTGCGAGAGGAACGGCTCGGGCGTCCAGATCGCGTCGACCTGACCGTTGCGCAGCGCCGTCCGCATCGTCGGGAACGGCATCGCCAGCAGCCGGACGGAGCCCGGGTTGACGCCGCGCTTCTTCAGCGCGGCCTTGATCATCACCTCGCCGACACCCTTGAGCGCGTTGACCGCGATCGTCTTCCCCGCGAGGTCGGCGGGCGTGCGGATCGAGCTGTCGCCCTTGACGAGGATGTTCTGCCAGTTGTCGGCCTCGGAGGTCCCCTCGACCTCGCTCGCCGCAACCGCGCTGATCGCAATTCCCTGCGTGCTCGCGATCATCATCGGAACCCAGCCCAGGTAGCCGATGTCGCCGTTGTTGTTCGCGAGAGCGAGCACGATGTCGTTGCCGCTCTGCAGGGTCTTCTTGTTGATCTCGATGCCCACGTCCGAGAAGAACCCCTTCTTGATCCCGAGGTCCATCGGCAGGGCATTCGCGATCGGAAGGGTGTCGACCGTGACCGAGGCCAACGCTCTCTTCGTCTGCGTCGGCGCGCTCGCCGCAGCGCCGCTGAACCCTGCCGCAACCAGGATCGCGCCGGCAATCCCCGTCAGAAGCGCGAGTCTCTTCATCTCCCCGTCCTCCTCTGTTCTGCGTCGCCGAGGAATCTAACCCGGAACGAGGCTCGACGGAGCCTCGGCGTCCGGCGTCGAGACCTGTTCCCGCTTGATCAGCCGATAGACGTGCCCGCGGAGATGGGCGAACTCGGGCAGCTCCTTCGTCGCGATCTGGTCCCGGGGCCGCGGCAGCTCGACCGGGACGATCTCCTTCACCTCGGTCGGGGAATGCGTCAGCACGACCACGCGGTCGGCGAGATAGACGGACTCGTCGATGTCGTGCGTGACGAAGAGGATCGTGATCCCGTACTCCTCACGCACGTGCAGGATCAGGTCCTCGAGGTCACCGCGCGTCTGGGCGTCGACGGACGCGAACGGCTCGTCCATGAGCAGGATCGCCGGCTGGTACGCGAGCGCGCGGGCGATCGCAACGCGCTGCTGCATCCCGCCCGAGAGCTGCCACGGATAGTGGTCGATGAACCGCGTCAGGCCGACCGCGTCGAGCGACTCCTCGACGAGCCGGCTCCGCTCGCTCCTCGGCAGCTTCTTGTGCCGCAGCGGCAGGAGGACGTTGTTCCGGACCGACGCCCACGGCATCAGCGAGCGGCTGTACTCCTGAAAGACAAGCGCAAGCTCCTCGGGCGGGGCCGCGACGCGCTGTCCGCGCAGGAGCACGTCACCGCGCGTCGGGCGCAGGAGGCCCCCGACGCACTTCAGGAGCGTCGTCTTCCCGCAGCCGGACGGCCCGACGACGCAGACGAACTCCCCGTCGGTGACGGTGAAGGAGACGTCGCCGATCGCGTGCGTCGCCTTCGCTCCGGTGCCGTAGGTCTTGCCGAGGTGCTTGATCTCGAGCATCAGACAGGCGCCGATGCGCGCCAGCCGCGGTGCCATGCGAGGAGCCGCCGCTCGGCGAGGAGGAAGAGGACGTTGAGCAGATAGCCGAGGAGCCCGATCAGGAGGATCGCCGCCCACATCGGCGCGAGCTGGAAGGTGTTCTTCGAGATCAGCAGGACGTACCCCACTCCGCTCGTGCTCGAGAAGTACTCGGAGAGCACCATCATGATCACGGCGAGCGAGAGGCTGTTCCGCATCCCCGCGGCGATCTGGGGAAGCGCCGCGGGCAGGACGATGCGGCCGATCCGCTCCAGCCGCGGCACGCCGTACGAACGGGCCGTGTCGGTCAGCGTCGGGTCGATCCCGCGGACGCCGTCGATCGTGTTCAGGAGCACTGGGAAGAGACAGAAGAACGCGATGAAGGAGACCTTCTGGAGGTTCCCGATGGAGTGGAGCAGGACGATCGAGATCGGGAGCAGTGCGGGCGGCGGCATCGCGCGCCAGTACTCGATGTGCGGCATCGTCCAGAGCCGCGCCCAGCGCGACAGGCCGATCGGGATCCCGAGCGCGATCCCGGCGACGACGGCGATCGCGAAGCCGAGGCCGATGCGCTCGAGGCTCGGAACGACGTGCGTGCCGAACTCCGAGAAGAGCCACATGTCCTTGAACTGGACGAGGATCGTCGAGAGCCGCGGGAACTTCGGGTCGTGGGCGTGTGCGGTCCACAGCTGCCACGCAGCGAGGATCGCGATTGGCACCACGATCTCGGCACCGACCTTGAGCGTGACGTAGGTCCGCCTCGTCACGCCGTCCCCAGCCGCTGCGAGGGATGCCAACGCAGCCCGCGGCGTTCGATCGCCGTCGAGACGAGATGGATCGCGACGCCTAGGAAGCCGGTCGCAAGCGCATACGCGTACAGCTGGTCGTCGAGGCCGTACGCCTGTGCGAAGTTCACCTTCTGGCCGAGGCCGGGCGTGCCCATGAACAACTCCGCCGTGAACGCGAGGATCAGCGCGACCGTCGAGGAGATGCGCACCCCGGTGGTGATGTACGGGACCGCGCTCGGCAGCTTGATCCGGTAGAGGCGCTCCAACCGGCCGACCCCGAACGACCGGCCGGTGTCGATGGCGAGCGGGTCGACATCCCGCACGCCGTACATGGTCTGCACGAGCAGCGGCCAGAACGCGCCGAAGGCCGCGAGGAAGATCTCGCTCTTCAGCGTCGTCCCGAGCGTGAGGAAGAGCAGCGGGATCAGCGCGGCCGAAGGGATCGGGCGCAGGAACTCGATCGGCACCCGGAAGGCGCCGGACGCGTACTCGCTGGAGCCGAGCAGGATCCCGAGCGGCACCGCGAGCGCGATCGCGACGCCGAGGCCGAGCGCCCAGCCTCGGACGGTCTCTCCCAGCGCGGACCAGAAGTCGCTCGTCTGCATCAGCGACCACAGCTCCCGAAAGCTCGTGCTCATCGAGGGCAGATCCTTCTGCGAGATCACGCCGGTGCGCGAGATCACCTCCCAGAGAGCGAGGGCGGCGGCGATCGAGAGCACGAAGACAAGCCCTTCGAAGAGCCGGGTCGGCCCGAGCCGAATGGATGACCGACGCGTTTGCTTGCCTGCCGCCGCGGCTGCCGCGACGTCGCCGGGGCTCGCCATGGCCGATGTATACCGCTTGACGACGCGGGCCTCGCGATTCTGCTGATCCACCTTGCGCTCTACCCGTGGCCGCCGTCTCCCTCCACAATCCGACGCCGAAGTCCCCCCTAACGCTTCGACTTGATTTCGTCGTAACGTCGGCGTAGCTTCGCGCGAACATCTCTACATCCAGCCCGTTGCGGCCTCCGGGCTCTATCCGCGCTCCATATATGCGGCGCGAGAACTGGAGGACGCATGGCAAGGCAGGAGTTCCGGGTCGTGTTCGACGGAGTGACGGTCCCCAAGGCCGCGAGCGACCAGATCAACAAGGCGATTCAGGCGACCGTGGCCGCCCACATCGCCGACCTCGACCTCAACAAGGGCGATCTCCTGTACCACATCGGTCCTGGGATCCGCGGCCTCATCCTGCGTGCTCTGAGCGCGAACGAGCTCAAGGGCGCCGGCATCAACCGGAAGGAGCTCGAGGCGGGCTTCGGCCGGTGAGCGAGGAGAAGCTGTGCCCGAGCGCGCGCTGCGCTCCGGGCGCGACGCTGCTCGGCATTGTCACGAACGGCGGCGTGGTCGGCTACGTCCGGCCGCAGATCGAGATCGACGAAGAGTTCGTCGAGATCGCCGAGCGGGGGCGCACGCCCGAGAAGCGGTTCCGCTTCGCCTCAACGTGCGTCGAGGGCGAATGCGTCCAGTGGACGGGAAGCCGTTGCGGCGTGATCGACGAGGTGCTGGACCTGCAGGCGGACGGCCGGCTCCCGGTCGCAGAAGAGCTACCGGCTTGCACCATCCGCCGTGACTGCCGCTGGTACGCGCAGGCGGGGAGGCAGGCGTGCTTCGTGTGCCCGTTCGTGGTCACCGACACGCTTCCCGACGGGACGACGATGAAGGAGGCGCGCGTGCCGCCGGAGCACGCGCCGGTGTAAGCACGAGAGTGGACCGGGGCGACGGGCAACGCGGCCGGCCGCCCCAGTTCTCTGCTCGGCAGCTACCTCAGCGCTTGCAGCCCACGACGGTCTCGATCTGCGCAGCGCTCGCCAGGAGCGACGAGGCCTGCGTCGACGTCAAATCCCTCGCATTCTCCGCCGCGCCCACCTCGCTCTCGAACTCGGCCAGCTCCGCGCAGGCACTCTCGAGGTCGGGCTTCTGAAGGTAGGCCTCCGCGGCGTCGAGCGGCTTCGTCAGGCTCGAGCCGCCAAGCTTCTTGATCAGTGAGTCGATCTGGGCGCTTGCGCCGTTGACAGTGACCCTGAAAGACGCCGTGGCGGCGTTCCCGTGCACGTCGACCGCCGCGCACTTCACGGTCGTTGCTCCGATCGGAAAGAGCGAGCGAGAGGAAGGCGCGCACTTGACGGCGACTGCCCCGTCGACGAGGTCGTTCGCCGTCTGCTGAACATAGGCGACCGTCGCGCCGCTCGGGCTCGTCGCGTCGGCAGTGAGCGACGAGGGGAGGCCCGCGAACGCCGGCGCCGTCCGGTCCTGGACGGCGACGGCGAACGTCGCCGTCGCGGTGTTGAGGTGCGTGTCCTCAGCGGTGCACGTCACCGTCGTCGCACCGAGCGGGAACGTCGAGCCGGAGGCGGGCGTGCAGGTGATCGCCTTGACCAGGTCGTCGGGATCGGCCGCCGTCACGCCGTATGCGACCACGGCGCCGGCCGGACCCGTAGACCGTTGCCAGACCGAGTCCGGTGCCCTCCTCCTTGGTCGTGAAGAACGGATCGAAGACGCGGGCCCGAGTTGCCTCGTCCATGCCGACGCCCGCATCGGTGACCTGGAGGACGACGTACGGCCCTTGCTCGACCTCCGCGTGCTCGAAGGCGTAGCCCTCGTCGAGGACGACGTTAGCGGTGGTGATCGTCAACCTGCCTCCGTCCGCCATCGCGTCGCGCGCGTTGACCACGAGGTTGAGGAGGACCTGTCCGAGCTGCCCGCGGTCGACGAGGATGGGCTGCAGCCGGGGCTCGAGCTCACAGACGATCTCGATGTCCTCGCCGATCGTCCTGTGGACGAGCTCGAGCGTCTCTCGAACCACGTCGTTCACGTCCGTGATCTCGGGCAGGAGGACTTGCTGGCGGCTGAACGCGAGCAGTTGGTGTAGCTGGCGGTCGCCGCCTCGTTCACGGCGAGGAAACGAAGGGTCTGCGCGTCGTAGACCCACATCGGGCTCGGGTGAAGCTCGAACAGGAGCCGGTAGCTCTCCTCCGAGCGGCGCAGCGCCTCCTCGGCAGCTACGCGCCGATGATGATCACCGCGTCGAGGGCGAAGTCGACAACGGCGCGAACCAGCGCGTCGCGATGATGGACGGCGGCCTGTGCCGCCTCGAGGTCGGTCATGTCGATCGACATCCCCACCACGCCGACGATGGCGCCGGCGCCGTCGCGACGCGGCTCGACCCGGCCCTCGCGAATCTGCCCGCCGAAGGCCTGGCGGTAGCTCGTTCCCTCCCCCTGAAGCGCCCGCCGGTGTGCCACGACCTGGGGAAGGTCGGGGTCTTCCGAGCCGTGGAACTCGGCGTCGGTCACCCAGATGACACCAGGGAACGATTCGAGCAGCTGTCGGAGATCGCGATCCATCAGCCCGAATGTGTCGCCGTCGGGAGCCTTCGCTGGGCGTGCCTGCCTACGAGCCACAGTCGACAACAGTCAAAGTAGCAGTGCCCTCGCGGCGCGGCTCGTGACCGAGGCCACGCGCTGTCACGCCGAGGGCCTAGAAGTCGCCCGCCGTCCAGACCCGCTGGTCGAACCGGCGGGCGAGCGGGTCGAAGACGGCTACGAACGCCCGCTTCGTCCGCGTCGCCTCTGCATCCGCGGCCGCGGCCGCCCGCAGGTCGGGGCTCCCGTCCGGCGGCCCGCAGCGCTTGCGTCCCAGGAGCCAGTCGCGGTAGTGCCAATCGGCCGTGATCGACGCGTGCGCAGCCTTCTGGAGCAGGTCGGAGGCCCGAAGCGCCTCTTCTTCGTTCGGCACCGAGAGCGCGGCGATCTGCTCGAGCAGGCTCTGGCGGTTGCGCTGGACTCGGTTCAGCCGGACCGCGGCCACGCGCGGCGTCAGCTTGCAGTCGAAGGCCGCCCCGATCGCGGCCGATATCTCCCGGCGGCCCTCACGCGACTGGACGAGGAAGTTCTCGACCTTCGAGACGAACGTGCGCACCTCGGCGTCGCCCTTCCCCGACGAGCCGCCGCGCGTGAGCGCAAGAGCGGCGATGCCGGCGGCAAGCGCAGCGAGAACGAGCACGAGCAGGAGGACGAGGATCGGCCGCCGACGCGGCGCCGCCTCAGGGCTCCCGGCCGGCTTGGGTGCTGGCCGGCCGACTTGCAGATCCCGGTCCTGACGGAGGATCGCGCGCTCGAGCTCCTGCAGCTCCTGACTCGGCTCGATCCCGAGCTCGTCGACGAGGGTCTCACGGGTGCGGCGGTAGACGTCGAGCGCCTCGGCCTGGCGACCCGACCGATAGAGCGCGAGCATGAGCTGTCCGCGCAGCCGCTCCCGGAACGGATGCCGGGCGACGAGCTGTTCGAGCTCAGAGACGAGCTGCGCGTGCCGGCCGAGGACGAGGTCGGCTTCGATCCGTCCCTCGATTGCCTCGAGCCGTGACTCCTCGAGCCTTGCGCCGGCATCGCGGGCGAACGGCTCGGAGCCGAACTCGGCGAGCGCAGGTCCGCGCCAGAGCGCGAGCCCCTGCTCGAGCCGCTCCGCGGCCTCCTTCGCGTCGCCTGCGCCGAGCCGCTCGCGCCCTTCGCGGACGAGTTGCTCGAAGCGATCGAGATCGAGCTCGCCCTCGTCGACCCGAAGCGAGTACCCGGGCGGCTTCGTCAGCACCCGGTCGGCGCCGATCGCCTTACGCAGCTGGGAGACGTACACCTGCAGCGCCTTCATCGCCGTCTCCGGCGGCTCGCCGCTCCAAAGCTCCTCGATCAGCTCACCGACCGGCACGACTCGGTTTCGATTCAGGAGCAGGAGGGCGAGAAGCGCGCGCGGCTTCGCGGCCGGCAGAGGGACGGAACGTCCTTCGACGACCGCCTCCAGCGGCCCCAGGACGGAGAATTCGACCACCGAACCATGATCGCACCGGCGGCGGAAACTGGTCCTTTAAGCCACGGTTTGGTGGCGCTTTACCGCGCGAGCGCATTCTGCGTGCAACCGGACGAAGGAGTCGTCATGAAGGCACGGAGAGCAGTTGCAATCGCCCTGTTGGTCATTGCCGCGGGCGCCATGATCCAGCCGGCCACGGCCGCTCCGATCAAGTGGCTGGCCGTGCACCTGGGTACGCACCGGTTCGGCCATCTGAGCAGGCCGGATGCGATCGTCGCCCGCGCGGGCGCACAGGACGTCGGTTTCGAATGCGGGAAGCCGTCGGCGTGCGCGCCGGAGGGGACGCCGAGCGGCGGCTGCGGTTGCATCGACACGTTGCCCCAGGGGCCGACGTCCTTCGACGTCGGACGGGACGGCTCGATCTGGCTGCTGGACGGCGTGAAGCATCGGCTCCTGGTGTGGGAGCGCGGCCGCTCCTCGCGGCCGGCGCGCTCGGTTCCATTGCCATCGGACGTCGGCGACAGTGACTTCGCGCTCGGCCGTGACGGCACCGTCTACGTCTTCGGCGGCAACGTCTCCCACCGCCCGTACCTGGCGATGTACGCGCTCACGCGCACAGGAGGGGTCCGCTGGAAGGCGGCGACCACGGTCGGAAGCAGCCAGGCGCGGCTCCTCACCGGCCCGGACGGCTCGATCTACGCGGTGGGCCCGTCGGCGTCTCCGACGTGGACGCCGCTCACCACTCCGGCCGGCCGACCACTGCCGCTCGCCGTGCAACGCCGCCGGAGCAGCCCGCTTCAGCCCCTCGCCGAAAACCTGCGGCTGCTCACGACCCAGGTGTCCGAGCACCAGGTGCATTTCGCCCTGATCGACTCGGCCCACAAGGTTGTGCGTGCGTGGCGCGTGACCAGCGCGACGACGCTAGCGGTCGTGCACGCCACGCCCGCGCTGATCGGCGGCGACGTGGTCGTTCCGCTCGACGTCTCGCACCAGGCGAACAAGAACACATTCCGCTGGGAGCATCTGATCCTGCGGCTGGGGTCGACCGGCGCGACGCGGCAGCGGCTCACGCTCGACGCCCGCTCCGTGTGGGATCCGGACGGCACGACGACGAGAACGACGCTGCGCGTCGGCACCGACGGCCGGCTCTACCAGCTCCGCACCGATCCGAAGACCGGCGTCAGCGTCGCCAGATACTCACTCGGCACCTAGGTGCGTCGGCTGCGTGGCGCCTCGGCGCTACGCAGCCCCACAACCTTGTCGTCGGCGTAGAGCGCGTCGATCTCGTCGGCGTACTTCTGCTCGATCGGCCTGCGCTTCAGCTTCAGGGTGGGCGTCAGCTCGTCGCCGCCCGGCTCCCACAACGTGTCCAGCACGCGGAACTTCTTGATCTGCTCGGGCCGGCTGAGGTGGGAGTTCGCGCGCTCGACGGCAGCCCCGATCTCCTCGATCAACGTTCGGTCGGAAAGGCCCGCGGCATCGGCGTCGGGGACAATCAGCGCGACGTTGTAGGGCCGGCGGTCTCCGACTACGCAGGCCTGCCCGATCAACGCGCTCGAGCTCTTGATCTGCGCCTCGACGTTCGCCGGCGAGATGTTCTCCCCGGAGGCGTTGACGATGATCTCCTTCTTGCGGTCGACGATCCTCAGGTTGCCGTCGGCGTCGAGCCTGCCGACGTCGCCGGTGTGGAACCAGCCCTCGCGGTCGATCGCCTGAGCCGTCAGCTCGGGCTGGTTGCGGTAGCCGGCGGTCACGATCCCGCCTCGGACGAGAACCTCACCATCGGCGGCGAGCTGTAGCTCCACGCCCGTCGCCGGCGGTCCCACCGTGCCGAATCTGGCCCGGCCGGGGAGGTTCGCCGTCGCGAGCCCGGTCGTCTCGGACAGGCCCCAGACCTCGAGGATCTCGATCCCGAGCGCGTGGAAGAACTCGAGCACCTGGACGGCCGACGGTGCAGCGCCGGTGAGGACGTGCTCTGCCTGATCGAGGCCGAGGTGCTCGCGCGCCCTCGACGGAGGCTCGGGCAGCGGACCAGCTTCGAGCACGGCCTTGACCTTCTCCCAGATGCGCGGCACTGCGAAGAAGAACGTCGGCCGCACCTCCGGCAGGTAGGCGATCACCTGCTTCGGGTCCGGGCAGCACGTCACGGTGTGTCCATACGCGATCGCGTTGTAGTGGCTGACGACGCGCTCGGCGATGTGCGCCATCGGAAAGTAGGAGACGAGCCGCCCGGGCTTGAAGTCGTCGATCCCGGCGAACGCACGCAGCTCCGCGATGTAGTTGGCGTGGGTGAGCTGGACGCCTTTCGGCGGACCGGTCGTACCCGAGGTGTAGATCAGCGTCAGCAAATCGCTCGGCCGCACGGCGCGCCAGCGGTCGTCGAAATCGAAGCCGGGAGCGCCCGCCTGCTCGAGCTCCGTCAGCGACGGCGTCCCGTCCACGACGAAGACGTGCTCGATCGACGCGCAGCCCGCCCGCGCCCGCTCGATCGAGTCGAGGAACGCCTGCTCGGTGACGACGATCCGCGCGCCCGAGTCGTTGAGCAGGTGCTCGATCTGTTCCGGGCTCGAGCTGTTGTAGAGCGAGAAGGGCACCGCGCCGAGGTGCATCGCCGCGGTGTCCACCAGATGGAACTCGGGCCGGTTCACCAGCATCAGCGCGAGCGTGTCTCCCCGGCCCAGCCCGAACGCCGCAAGGCCGGCCGCGAGGTCGCCGACGCGCCGAGCGTACTCCCGCCACGTGATCGTCACCTCTCCCCCGCGCGTCCGCAGCGCCTCGCGGTCGGCCTGCTCAGCCGCCGTCAGCTGGAACAGCTCGCAGACCGTACCTGCGCTCATCGACGAAGCTCGTCCAGCATGGATTGAAGCGTGCTCGTCACGCGGGCGTGCGCCCTGTCGAGCGACTCGTCGCCAAGACGGATCGGAGGCCCGATCCGCTGCCGGATCTTGACCGGGAAGGGAAGGGCCAACGGCCAGATTCCCCCGAGCCCGAGACCGAGCCAGGCCGGTATCTCTTGGCCGCCGAAGAGCCGCTTCGATAGCGCGTGCCCGTCGTTCAGGCCAAGGAAGGTCTCATCCAGTCCGGAGGAGACCACGGGGATGATCGGCAGGTCGTGGGCGCGCGCGAGCCTCAGGTAGCCGCGGCGGCCTCCGAAGTCCACGCGGTGGTTTTTCCAGAAGGGCCGCAGCCCCTCTCTCGTGCCGCCCGGCGCCACGACCAGGTGCTCCCCGCGGGACTTGATCCCGATCACGTCCGCCTGGGTGGGCGCGCCGGGAAGCCCACCGAGATCGGCAACGGCCTCCCGCAGGGCCGGGAACCGCCACCAGATCGGGTGCCACGACGCGCGCGGGACGTAGCCGAGCTCGTCGTACATGCGAACCGCGAGCATCCAGAGATCGAACGTCCAGGGCCCGCCGTGATAGCCAACGATCAGCGACGACTCGGTCGCGGCGAGCACCTCGAACCCCTCCGTCTCGAAGCGGAAGTACTGCATCCAGAATCTGAACGTCGCCAGCGGCAGCGCCCGGCTAGCCATCGACGCGCCCCCCTCGCGAAAGAGCCTGGTAGCGAGCCTGAGTTGCGGCCAGCCAGTCGTCGAGCTGCTCCTCGGCTCTCTCGATAATCGCGTCGGCACGGTGGAAGTCCCAGGGGAAGAACTCCGAGAGGTCGGGCGAGAAGAGTGCGTCGGCCAGGCCGGCCTGTAGCCGCCCGCTGTCGCTCGCCAGCCAGTAGAGCGAGCGGATGGTGTCCGTGAACCGGTTGATCTGCAGGAGCTCCAGCGCAAGGCCCCTGAGCCCCGGGCGCATGTCCCTCGAGGCCCTGGGGGGCGGGACGACGTCACAGGCGATCACGAAGTCCGCGTCCGCCTCCGTGCAGTAGCTCACCGGAACGTTGTGCCTGACGCCGCCGTCGAGGTACCGAGCGCCTCCGAGGATCGGGCGTCCGAACACCCCGGGGAGTGCGCAGCTCGCACGGACGGCGGTGGAAAGCGAACCGTGCCGGAAGACCTTCTCCCGTCCGGTCCGGGCCTCGACGGCGACCGTGGCAAACGGCAGCGGCAGCTCCTCGATCCTCGTCTCCGGGATGTGGCGCATGAGGAAAAGGTCCACCGACGAGCTCGTCCCGATCGCCGCGATTGCAGCCGCGGAAAGCTCGAGCTTTGCGCCGACGAGCCGGTCGAGCCCGCGTAGCCCCTGGCTGGCGTAGAAGGCGCCGACGAGGCTGCCGGCGCTCACGCCGACCAGCAGGTCAACGGGGATCTCGGCACGCTCGAGGCCTCTCAGCAGGACGACGTGCGCGTAGCCCCAGGCCGCGCCGCCACCGAGCGCGACCCCCACGCGCCGGTGGCCGACGGCTCGGGCCAGGCGGCCGAGGACGAGCTGGGCGTCGACGGGCAGCACGTCGAACGTCATCCCTTGCAGGTCGGAGGGAAGCGGGAGCGCGAACCCGTCGCGGCGGACAGGCTGCCCCTGCGTAGAGGCATCGGGCCCGGTGACGACGACGTGATGCACCCGGTGCAGCGACGGGCTCTGGTGGGGGAACGGTGCAGCCGCGTCCTCGGTGCAATAGACGACTCCGCTCGCCGTCTCGACAGCTTGGCGGCCGAGCCTCGGCTCCACGCTCGCTTCGGAGAAGCACAGGACATACGCGGTTCCCTCGCTGCGCCCGGCCTCCAGCGCGCCTGCGACACCGTTCCGTCCCTGCAGCCGGCGCGGCTCGGCGACGTGCCCGACGACGTCTCTCAGCGCGCCGACGACCAGCCCAGCCAGCGCTTCGGTGGGACGGGCGGTGTCGTTCACGAGCCAGATCAGCTCCGGATCGGGGTCGCGCGAGACGTTGGCCTCAAGCCGCATTTCCGCGGTCATGCGCACCGCCCGGCGGAACGAGGCCGAGCGCCGGTAGAGCACGTCGAAGGCCTCCTTGCCGACGGTGAGCACCTCGGAGTTGCTGACGGCGACCGCCGAGGCAACGCGGGTCGACTGCCGGATCAGCGCGATCTCCCCGAAGAAATCCCCTCGGTGGAGCTGCTGGAGGGGATCGGGCGATGCGTCCTGGACGATCGCGACCTCGCCCGAGACGATCAGGAACATCGAGTCGCCCTCGTCTCCCTGACGGCATATCACGCGTCCGGGCTCGACCCGGTCGAGCGTGGCGGAGGCGACCAACCACCGGATCAGGGAGTGGCTGGCCCCCCGGAAGAGCGACGTTCGCCGGAGCAGATCGACGAGCTCGCTCCGGCGCCTCCGCAGCGACAGCCGCGTCTCCAGCTGCCGGCGCAGCTCGTCGCTCCGCGCGGAGAGCCGCTCGAGCTCCGGCAGCTCCCAGACGCACACCTGGACCGGCCCCACGGCGCGGTAGACGGGGACGTCCTCTTCGCCGGTGATCGTCGCGCTGCCGAAGACGCTGCCGGGCCCCTCGTGGCCGACGAGCTCGGAGATGCCTTCCGTGTCCGGCGCGGTCGACGCACTGACCTCGCCCGCCACGAGGAGGTAGAGGCAAGGCGTATCGGCCGGGCCTACCTCCGGCTCGAGCTCCTCGCCTGGGGAGAGAGCTCTCCGTGAGGCGGCCTTGCCCAGCAGCCGCAACCAGGGGTCGGAGAGCCCACGGAAGTACGGGGACGCGCGCAACGCGCTGGCGACCCGCACTGAGCGTGCGGCGCGATCGATCGTCATCTGCCCGAATGTTTCGTTGGGGCGCCGAAACCGTCAAGGAGCGACCGCATGACGCGTGTTAGAGGCCGGTTAGCGGCCCGGACGACGCTTGGCCGGGATGAGACCTCCAAGCTCTCACCACGGCGACATTCAGGGACTCCGCGCGGTAGCGGTGCTGCTGGTCGCGCTCGGCCACGCGGGGATGGGCTTCCTGCAGGGTGGCTTCGTCGGCGTGGACGTCTTCTTCGTGCTTTCGGGCTTCCTGATCACCGGCATCCTGCTCGCCGAAGCGCGCGAGAACGGCTCCATCTCCCTCGTCGCGTTCTACGTCCGCCGGGCTCGGCGCATCCTGCCCGCCGCCGCGCTGACGCTGCTCGCCACCGATCTCGCCGCCTACTTCCTGCTCAACTTCCTTCGCGCGCGAGAGGCGGTGTGGGACAGCCTCTTCGCCGCGACGTTTGCCGCGAATTTCCGGTTCGCTCAGGAGGGGACGGACTATTTCGCGCAGGCGCAGCCGCCCTCGCCGCTGCTCCACTTCTGGTCGCTCGGTGTGGAGGAGCAGTTCTATCTCGTCTGGCCGGCGCTCCTCTCCGTCGTGCTGTTTGGAGCCGCCGTCACCCGACGGCGCCGGGCCGTCGGCAAGTGGCAACGCCGGCGTCTGCTCCTGGTCGTAACGTTGATCGCGTGCGCCTCGCTCGGCTGGTCGGTCCACCTCACCGCCGAACTGCCGGTCGCGGCGTACTTCTCTCCGTTCACGCGCGCCTGGGAGCTGGCGCTCGGCGCCGTGCTCGCTCTCGCCGTGCCGACGCTCGTTCGGGTGCCACCGCGCTGGAGGCTCGTCATGGGGTGGTCGGGATTGCTCGTGATCGCTGCCGCTGCGGTCCTGTTCTCGAGCGGAACGCCGTTCCCTGGCTACGCGGCACTCCTGCCCACGGTCGGGACGGCGTTGGTGATCTGCGCCGGCATGTCCGACCGCGGACCCGAGTTGGCCGTCGGACGCCTGCTCGAGCTCGCGCCGATGCGCTTCGTCGGTGATCGCTCCTACGCCTTCTACCTCTGGCATTGGCCGGTGCTGATCATCGCCGGACAGTACGCGGGCTACGAGCTCTCGGTCGCCGTCAAGCTGCTGCTCCTGCTCGGCGCCTTCGTGGTGTCGATCGTCTCGTACGCCTTCTTCGAGAACCCGATCCGGCGAGCGAAGTGGAGCGTGGCGAGAACCGGTGTCGTCTTCGCGACGTCGACGGCTGTCGTGCTCGTAGCCGCCGGGCTTTCGCTCGGTGCGATCGACAGGAAGGAGGCGCGCTTCAACTCGTCGGTGGCCCCCGAGCCGATCGTGGCCACGGATCTGTCGCTCGCGAACTACACATCCGCCCGCCGGACCGACTCGAATCCGGGCCCGGCTCTTCCCGAGGTCGTCGCTGCGGTCAGAGCCGCACGGGCCGGTGCCCGGATCCCGTCCGGCCTCACGCCGCCGATCGGCCAGCTTCGGAACGAGTCGCAGCCCTACTCCCTGCCGCGCGGCTGCGTTCCGATCGCGAACAGCTCCCAGAGCTCGAGCCGGATCTGCCGCGTCGGCAAGACCACGAGCTCGAGATCGATCGTCGTCATCGGCGACTCCCACGCGCAGATGTGGATGCCTCCGATCCTGCGCATGGCGGAGCGGGAGGGCTGGGTCGTCATTCCGCTGCTGCGGCCGGGATGCACTCCGGACACCTGGATCGCCAACCGCGGGCTCGCAGCCTGCCGGCCGTGGTACCGGTGGGCGACACAGCAGGCCAGGCTCTTGCGTCCGGACGTCACGCTCATCGGAGGTGCCGTCGGCGGATCTCGAGGAGCCGCCGGCGGCGCCGCCGAGAACGGCATGGTCTCCATGGCGAGAGCGATCAAGCCGGCCTCCCGCAACGTCGTCGTGATGGGCGACCCCGAGGGACTGACGCGCAGTCCGATCGACTGCCTCCTCTCGCGGCACGCGTCGATGGCTCGGTGCACCGCCACGTGGCCTCCCGCCCTGCTCGAGCCGTACGACCTCATCGCTGCACGGGCGGAGGAGCTGGGCGTGGGGTTCCTCGACACACGCGGCTGGTTCTGCTTCGAGTACCAGTGCCCGGCGGTGATCGGGCGCACGATCGCCTACAAGGACTACCACCACATCACGGCGGCCTATTCACTCCGCCTCGCCGGGACGTTCAGGGCTGCCTTCCGGCGGGCAATTCGCGCGGGTTGAAGCGGCCACCAGCGCGCCCTCCCACAAGTAGTCGGTGCTCGATCTCGGACTATCCCTCGGCTAGCTCCGGGCGATGTTGCTGACGCTGGAGACGTAGCCCGGGCCGGTCTGGCTGCGTGCCATCAGCATGCGCAGGCGTAGGCCGTGGCGGACGTGCAGCCGGAAGCTCGCCGTGGTGACGATCGTGGGCGAGATTCCCGCCGTGCTCCGCGTCAGGCGGACACGCTTCATGGTCACCCACACGTGCCGCCCTGGCTGCCAGACCTGCAGCAACACGTACCTGTGCACGAAGCTTCGCGCCGCCGAAACGCGCACGATTCCGCGCGTCCGGCCGATCAAACCGAGCCGCAGCCGCGGCCTGACGTTGATCGCCAAGAACGTGCTGCTGCTCTTCGCCGTGCTCGCTACGTACACGGTCTGGACGACCGGTCGCACTCTCACGCTGAACGCCCCGCTGGCCGTAGTCGTGACAGTGAGCACGGATCTGATCGTCTTACCTGCCTGAGGACTGGCGCTGATCGTGACGTTCTGAGCCGCACCGCCATTGGCGACGACTCCGCGCAGAAGAACCGAGCCGCCATAGGTGACGACTCGCGCGGAAGCGACCAGCGTGATCGATTCGGCCGCAGGCGCCGGCGTCACGACCACCGTGCCCTTCAAGGCAGGCTGCAGGCCGTCGTGGTAAGCGAACGTCCCGCCGAGCGCGAACGTGTGCGAGAAGCTGCGGCCGCGTGCGAGCACCGCGGAACTGAAGGAACCGTCGTCGGCAACGATCTGGTGATTGGCGGTGTCCTCATTCGTCCACGTCACCCTCTCGCCGGCCTTGATCGCGATCGGCGTGGGCTGGAATCCGCCCCGTGTGACCCAGACAGTCCGCACCGGGATCACGGCCAGAGTCCCCCTCAAGCTCGGGTGGATTCCGTCGTGATACGCGAAGCTTCCGCCGGCCCTGAAGACGTGCGAGAAGCTCTGATTCGCGGCCAGCACGGGTGAGCTGAACGACCCGTCATTGGCGACGACCTGGTGCCTCGCCGTGTCGTTGTTGGTCCAGGTCACGGTCTCACCCGCAGGAACGGTCACGCTGCTGGGATGAAAGCCCCTCCTGGTGATCGAGACTACGGTCGTCCCCGCCAGGCTCGACGGGGCGGCGGCGAGCCCGATCACCAACGTCAGAAGTACTAGCAATCGACGCATAGCTCGAACCCCCCTTCGTGGTAGTCCACGTTTAGGTCTTCCTTGGGGCCGAGGACCCACACGCCTGAAACCGCCTAAGTGCGTGTTAGAGAACCCCGAACGCTTTGTAAGCGTTCCGTGACGATCCGAAGCCAAGCCGCAAACTCGTGCGATTCGTGATGAACGTCGGCAGCGCAGCCGCTGCGCGAAGGTGTCCACTCGGCGGCGTCGGGACCCGAGCCTGCGGCCGTTACCCGCACACCCGAACGCGGCGCGTCGCCTGCGACTCCCGGCCGGCCGAGTCGGACGCGATCGCCGTCAGCGTGCGCGCCTTCCGCGCACCGCTCGTGTTCCACGTCACGGAGTAGACGCCGCCGACATTTTTCTTGACGCGCTCGATCTGCCGGCCGCCGACGAAGAACCCGACTGACGAGATTGCCGCGGACGAGCTCGCGACGACGTCGAGCCGCGTCGGGCCCGAGACGCACGCACCCTTCTCGGGAGCGATCCAGGTGACAGTCGGGCCCCGGACGACCCTGACCTGAACGCGCCGCCTCGCCGTGTTGGGCAAGAGGTCCGTGCTATCGGTGTTCACGTTCTTCGCCTCCTGGTTGTCGGAGGCGATTAGCCGCATGGAGACGCGGCCCGGCTTGAGCGAGCTCGCCTGGCCCGGGAACGGGATGACGGCGATGCCAGTCCTCTGATCGAACCGCAACGCACCTGTCAGACGTGAGCCGTAGTCGAGCAGGATCGAGAACGGATCGATGCCCGACTGCGCATCGGTCGCGCGGAACGCGATCGTCGGGCGCCCCGCGGAGAGGCGGGTGGTGAGCAGCCTCACGGTCGGGGGCTTGACGTCGTTGACCCAGGAGCGAAGGACGTACGGGCCGTCGTATTGCCCCCCGAACGGGTCGACGCCGGACTCGACGGAGACGTAGTACCGCCCCGGTCGCGGAAAGGCCGTGCCCGCGGTCCGAGAGTCGAGCAGGAAGCCGGGCATGTACGAGTTCGTGTTGACCGGCGTGCCGGCGAGGCCCTGGACGTCGTTCTCGTCCGGGGAGCCGAGCAACCACGGATGGATCGGCGCGATCAGCAGGTCCTCGAACGGACCCTGGGCGTCGAGCAGCGGCTCGACGACCGTGACCCCGACGTTTGCGGCTCGGCCGGCCACGTCGATGAAGTAGACCTGCTCTTTACCGTTCTCGTCGAGAGGTGCGTCGATACCGAACAGGCTGGTCAGCCCGAACGGCGACGAGGGCCAGCGGTAGCTCTGCACGCGATCGACGCCGTTCCGCGTGTCGCCCCTCTGCACGGTCTGGAGCGGGGCCGCCTGCGCTCCTGCCAAGCGCGGCCGCGTGACGAGGAACGCGTACGGGATCCGCCGCGTCACGCCGCCCTGGCGGAGGACGACGAACCCGAAGTCGTCGCCTGCTGCGGCACCGGCCGACGCCTGCGCTACGACAGGCAATGTCGCCGTGCCGCCGGAGGCGAGTGTCAGAGACGACGGGACCGAGATCGTCGCGCCCGCGCTCGCGGCCTGAGGCTGAAGCTCGATCTGCCACGTCCCGGCGCCGCTGCCTGCGTCGGTGACCTGCAGCAGGAGTGCGCGGCTCGCCGCCCCCGCGGTCACGTCCAGATAGTGGAAGGAGAGGGACTGCGGGTCGGTGAAGATCCTCGGGGTCACCGCATCGAGCAAGCGGACGAGCCCGGCGCCTTCGAGGTAGACGGACGCTTCGGTCGTGTCGGCTGTGTCTGCGAAAGCCGGACCCGCGGTCGACATGAGGGCCGACTTGACCTGGCTCGGGCTCCACGACGGGTTGCGCTCGAGCAGGAGCGCAGCCGCCCCGGCGACGTGGGGCGCCGAGAAGCTCGTTCCGTCGAGAACGGCGAAGTTCGCGCCCGCGAAGGTGGCGACAGTGGAGGAGAGGATGCTCGCGCCGGGGGCGGAGAGATCGGGCTTCAGGTCGTGGCCGAACGCGGTCGGCCCCGCGGAGGAGAAGCCGGCCATCGTCCCGCCGCGGCCGCTCGAGATCTCGATCACGTCGCGGCCGATCCTGATCGACGCGCGCCCGCCCTGGCCCGCCAGTGCCGCCCGCAGCCGAGCGCCGTCGAGGTCGGAGATCATTCCGGAGGGGCGGGAGAGGCTGAACGGGATCGCGCCGGCCTCGCCGGGGTGGTTGTCGACGACGACCACGCCCTCGGCACCTGCGGCCGCAGCGCGGGCTCCCTTCGTCTCGAACCGGCAGCCGCCGCTCGAAACGAGTGCGATCAGGTTCACGAGCGAATTGGCGGGCAGCGTGTCGGCGCAGAGAGTCCGGTCGACCGGGCGGCCATTCGTCCCGACGATCGCACCCACGTCGACCAGCGTCTGGTTGTCCGTCCCCCAGGCCGGCGGTGTGATGCCCGGGGCGGCCACATACGGGATCTGCCGCAGGCTCGGCACGGCCGGCGAGAGGACGCTCAGGGCCGGCGTGAAGACGTGCGCGTTGGTCACAGCGGCCACGCTGATCGCATCGGGGGCGGTGCTGGGCGAGCCGACGGTCCCGAACCCGAAGAGATCGCGGTCGTTGCCCGCTGAGATAACGGGCACCACTCCCGCCTTCGCAACGTTGGCGACGGCGGCGATGAGCGCGTCCGATGCCGGGTCCGCCTGCGTTCCTCCGCCGGAGAAGTTGATCACGTCCATCCCGTCGGCCACGGCGGCCTCGAACGCGGCGGCGATCTCCGGCGTGTTCGCCACACAGCAGTCGGTCTGCGTGAGCGGGTCCTTCACCGAGAAGACCCGATAGTTGCCGAGCCAGGCCCGGGGGGCGACGCCGCTCAGCCCGGTGACCCTCGGAATGCAGCCCCCTGCCGCGCGGAGGCAGACCTGGGCCGTCCGTTCTTCCGCAATCACCGTGCTGTCGGGCGCGGTCGTGTTCTCGTTGCCCGCGATGATCCCGGCCACGTGGGTGCCGTGGAACGAGACGCGGGGATCGAGGGGCAAACGCCCCTCCGGCCCGGATCCGGGACCGGGGAACGAGCGCGCCACGATCACTTTCTCGTTCGTGAAGTCGCTGTTGCCCTTCGGGAAGCCGGCCGGCACCGCAAGCCCGCTGCCGACGAAGAACGGGTTCCGCTCGTCGATGCCGTCGTCGACGACCGCGACCTTGACACCGTCTCCCTTGAGGCCGGTGAGCGCTCGGAGCTGCGGCGCGCCGATCAGCGCCCCACTCCGATTCGTCGAGAGTGTGTAGCGGAAGCTCGGGTAGACCTTTCGCACGAATCCGAGGCGATTGAGCGCAGGCAGCCGGCCCGCGGGCAGGCTGGCCGTGAAGCCGTCGAGGACGATGCGGAAGCGGCTCGACACCCGCGCTTCGGGGATCTCGCGCCCGAGGATGCCGATCGCTCGCCGCTGAGCAGCATCGAGCCGCGCCAGGTACCTGCGCGAGGACGCGCTCGCGACGTTGAGCTTCCGCGTCGCGCCGGCCGGGGAGCTGAAACGCCGCGCGAGATCGGTTTGCGCCAGGGGCGGCAGGCCGAGCGTGACGATCACGCGCGTGCGCCTGGCGCGCGGGGGTATGTGTGCCGTCACGGCGGTGACGCGCGGGATCGTCAGGCCGCCGTACGTGCGCGGAAGCGGCTCCAGTGAGGCGGCCGCGGATCCGGCCGATAGAAGCGCAGCCGCGACGAGGCCGAGGGCGGCGAGACCGCTAAGAGCCCCTAACGAAACGAAGCACGGGCCGCCGGGCCGCGCTGGGCGGCGCGCTGCCGCGTCCTCGGTCACGCCCATAGCTTCGGCTATGGGCGCTCCCTGCGTCCTTGCACCGCACTCGCCCATCGCACCCCGGCAGCGCGTGGTCATTCCGTTAGGAGCTCAACCCACCGTGGCAGCGAAGCTCCTGCTGATCCTCTTGCCCTCGAACACGACGGTGACGGAACCGTGGATCGACTTGCCCCGCGCCGAACTGGGGATCTGCCATGCGCAACGCGCCTGGCTGCCGACGAACTTATGGATGCGGACCGCGACGCGCGCCCCGCCGACCGTGGCGGAGCAGATCACGCTTCCTCCCTTGAGAACCGCGCCGGTGTCGTTGCGCGCGACCGTCATGTTGGCGGTGAGCGTCCTCCCCGCCAGGGGGCGCCTTGGCGTGAGCGCGAAGCTCTTCGCCAGGAGCCTGAGCGGGACGGTCTTGACGGAGAAGTTCCACAGGCCGTGGCCGGGATCAGGCGCGAAGTCCGCACGCGCGTTCGTGAAATCCAGGTCTCCGGTGCTCGGGTCGATGGCGAGGCCAGTGATCACGATCACGTCGAAGTTGAAGCGCGTCGTGCTCCCTAGCTCGGATGTGTTGATCTTGATCGAGAGTCCGGAGAACGTCAGCGTCGACTGCGGTGGATCGTTCTGCCGCCGCGAGAACGTCGTCCCGTCCCAGCGGAAGAGGTTGGCCGTACCCCGGAAGAGCTCGATCGCGTAGTCGGCGCCCGTGTCGAGGTCGCCCGTGCTCGCGTTGGCGTCGCTGTCCAGGTCGATACCGATGAGCATGTCGTCGGTGAGCCGTGCGAAGGGGTTGATCTTGAAGGTGATGTCGCCGGTGTTCGTGTTCGAGACGACGACTGTCGTGATGTCGGGGGAGTCGGGCCTTTCGCCGGTGGAGTCCTGGAACGTGACGCTGTTGGCCGTCGTCGCTGTCGGCGCCGCAGCCGACGTCCAAGCCCCGCCGGCCGAGCAGGGAAGCACGACAGAGACGATGGCAGTGACCCCTATGACTCGCAGGAGCATCACGTGCGGACACCTGACCGTAGCGCTGCAATCGAGGCAGCGTCAAGCGATCGACTCAGACGGCGGTCTCGCTAAGGTCGGAGGCGTGGAACAGCGACTCAGCCTGGTGACGCTCGGCGCCTCGGACTACGAGCGAGCAAAGGCTTTCTACGAGGCGTTGGGCTGGTCCGTGACGCTCGAGATCGAAGAAACCGCGTTCTTCCGAGCCAACGGTTGCGTTCTCGTGTTATGGGCTCGGGACAAGCTCGCAAAAGACACCGGCATCTCCGATGACGGCGCACGCTGGGGTGGGATCGTCCTCGCCCACAATGTTCGTTCTCGCGAAGAGGTAGAAGAGATCATCGAGCAGGCTCGCGCAAACGGCGGAGAAATAGCACGCGAGCCGGCGGAGACCTTCTACGGCGGCTACTCCGGTGTGTTCCGCGATCTCGACGGTCACCCGTGGGAAGTCGCCCACAACCCGGGCTTCGGCCTCGACGATGACGGCAACATCGTCCTGCCCGTCACTTAGCCGCTAGGCAGCGGCAGCGACCTGTGACGCCGATCTGCGTTACCGCGGCTTCGCTGGACCGTCCTGCCCGGACAGTGGCAGGACGATGCGGAACGTCGTGCCGCGTCCGGGCTCCGAGCGAGCGGCAACGCTGCCGCCGTGTGCCTCGGCGACCGCGGCGACGATCGACAACCCGAGTCCGACGCCGCCGGTTGCGCGCGCGCGCGTCGGGTCGGCGCGGTAGAAGCGCTCGAACACGCGCTCGAGCTCCTCCTCGCTCATACCGGGGCCTTCGTCCGCGACCTCGATCACGGCTGTGCCGTCCTCACGGCCGACCGTCACCAGTACGCGCGCGTCCCCGGGGGTGTGCGCGCGCGTGTTGCTGAGTAGGTTGTCGACGATCTGCCGCAACCGATCGTGATCGCCGAGCACGACGAGAGGCTCGGCGTCGAGCGAGATCGGCCGGCTCGGATCGACCGTATGCGCTGTCTCGACCGCCTCGCTCACGACTTCGTGCAGTTGAACCGGCTGTTGCTCGAGGGGGCGTCCCTCGTCGAGCCGGGCCAGCAGGAGCAGGTCTTCGACGAGGATGCTCATCCGCTCCGACTCCCGGCTGATCCCCGCCATCGACCGCGCGAGATCATCCGGCCGTTGCTTCGCGCCCCGCGTGAAGAGCTCCGCGTACGCACGCACGGCCGCGAGCGGGGTGCGCAGCTCGTGCGACGCGTCGGCGACGAAGCGGCGGAGCTTCTGCTCCGAGGCCTCGCGCGCCTTGAACGCCGATTCGATCTGACCGAGCATCGCGTTCAGTGCCAGACCCAGCCGTCCAACCTCGGTCCGCCGATCGGCGTGCTCGACCCGCTGGGAGAGATCGCCGGCCGCATACGATGCCGCCGTCCCCTCGATCGCGCGCAGCGGGCGGAGGCTGAGGCGAACGAGCCAGAGCCCGAGCGCGGCAAGTGCGGCGAGAACGGCCGCGGTGACGAGGAGCTCGATCAGGACCAGTCGATGCAGCGTGCTGTCCACGCCGCTCAGGGACGCCGCGATCAGCAAGACGCGGTTGCTCGCCCGCGGCTCGATCGAGGCGCGCACGCGGTACCGCCCCTCGCCCGATTGGGCCGGCACTGTGAAGTACGCGACCCGATCGCCTTCCGCATCGGCCGACTTCGGCAACGCGATCTTGGTCGGAAGTCTCGGCGGCGCCGGCGGCTCTTCCTCGCCGAACTGGAAGACCGGACCGCTCTCCAGGACACGGCCCGTCAGCGACCGCACCTGCACGTAATCGACTCCAGGCGCGCCGGCACCCGCCGGGCCTGGCCCAGGGCCGGGCTCGCCGCGACCGCGCGATCCGAGGACGTTCCCTTCGACGATCCGATGCGAAGCTTGCAGGGTGCTGTCCGTGCGATGCACGAGGAACGAGCGAAGCGATGCGTACGTCGCAACGTCCGCGACCGCGAGGCCCAGCGCAGCGAGCACGATCACGCCGAGGACGAGGCGCGCGCGCAGCGAGATCGGCCTGAGCATCTACTCCGGCTCGGCTTCGAGCATGTAGCCCGCCTGCCGCACCGTCCTGATCAGCGGCGGGCCGAGCGCGTCGAGCTTCTTGCGCAGATAGCTCACGTACGTCTCCACGACGTTCGAGCTCCCGCCGAAGTCGTAGTGCCAGACGTTCTGGAGGATCTGGCCTTTCGAGAGCACGCGGCGTGGATTGAGGAGGAAGTAGCGGAGCAGGCTGAACTCCGTTGCGGTGAGCTCGACCGGCGTCTCGCCGCGGAAGACCTCGTGCCTTCCTTCGTCGAGCATGAGATCCGCGAAGCGCAAGACGTCCCCGGGGAGATCGCCCGCGGTGCGCCGCAGGATCGCCTGGACGCGCGCAACGACCTCCGCGAGGCTGAACGGCTTCGTGACGTAGTCGTCGCCGCCGGCGCGCAGCGCCTCGACCTTGTTCTCAGTCGCATCCTTCGCCGTCAGGAACAGGACTGCGCTCTTGAATCCCTGCGCCCGCAACCGCCGCCCGACCTCGATGCCCTCGAGATCGGGCAGCATCCAGTCGAGCACGATCAGGTCGGGTTCCTGCTCGGCGACGACCGCGAGCGCTTGGCGTCCGCTGCCGGCTTCGTCGACCTCGTAGCCTTCGTACCGCAGGGCGGTCGCCACCGCGTCCACGATCGACGGTTCGTCGTCGACGACGAGGATCCGCTGCTGTGGCTCGCCGTTGTTCCTCGAGGTCACGCGCCCATCGTGACAGCGATTCCTGTGAGTTTCCTGAGAAATCGCCTTGCCTTTGCTGGGGACGAGAGATCAGCGAGAACGAGCTGCCGCCGCGGCGGCCGCGCGCGAGCATCGCGGCGCCCGCCTGCGCTCCTCGGCCGTCGCAACCTGGTCGTCGAGGCGCACGAGCCGACCGAGAATCCCGCGCTGCTCCCAGCCGGCAGCAGCCGCGGCAGCCTCGGCAGGCGTCGGAGGGACAACACTCTGGAACGAGACCTTGCTGTTCATGGCTCCCTTTCGTTCGGACATCAGTTGATGCTCAAAGGAAACCAACGCGGTCTTGGATCTCCCTGGGACGCGCTTAAGAAATCGCTGAGAGCCTCGTGACCTGGAGGGCGGGCGGGAGACTCAGTTCCAGGTAAGACCGCGGAGCTGATCGAGGTTGATGTTGCCGCCGCTCAGGACGGCAACGACCTTGCTCCCGCTCGGCGCGCTGACGAGCCCGTTCAAGAGCGCGGCGACAGGGGCAGCGGCAGCGCCTTCGACGACGATCTTCGTCCGGGCGAGGGTCCAGAGCAGCGCCTCGAAGATCCGTTCGTCAGGAAGCGTGACGATGTCGTCGACCATGCGGCTGACGATGTCGAGAGTGTTCTGACCGACGCGCTTGACCTTCAGGCCGTCGATCGAGCAATGCACCTCTTCGAGCTCGATCCGGCGTCCTTCGGCGACGCTGCGCTGCATGGCCGGCGCCCCCGATGACTCGACGCCGACGACGCGGATGTCCGGATTGAGCGACTTCAGCGCGCTCACCACACCGGAGATGAGGCCGCCTCCGCCGATCGGAACGACCACGGTGTGGACCGCCGGAAGGTCGTCGTAGATCTCAAGGCCAAGCGTTCCCTGGCCGGCGATCAGCTCGAGGTCGTCGAACGGGTGGATGTAGGTGAGCCCTTCGGCCTCGACCAGCTCGAGCGCGTGCTCGTTGGCTTCGTCCCAGATCGTCCCGTGGAGAACGACCTCCGCCCCGTACGCGCGCGTCGCTTCGATCTTCGCAGGGGTGGCGTTCTCTGCCATCACCACAACCGCCCGGATTCCGTGCAGAGCCGCGGCGAGGGCGACCCCTTGGGCGTGGTTGCCGGCGGACGAGCAGATGACGCCCGCACGCCTTTCGTCGTCGCTGAGGTAGGCGAACTTGTTGAGGGGGCCGCGGATCTTGTACGAGCCCGTACGCTGGAACGACTCGGCCTTGAGCAGCACCTCGAAGCCGGTGGCCTCGCTCAGCGTGCGCGACGAAAGCAGCGGCGTGCGGTGCGCATGGACGCGGACGTGCTCATGCGCCTCACGAAACGTCGCGGTCGAGAGCTCTGCGACGACCATCCTCGAAGGCGATGCTACGCGCCTCTAGCTTGCGCGCGCTGAAGCAGATCGGATAGACGAGCAGTCGCCCGCCGGCCTCCGCGAATTGCGCCGCCAGCGTCGGCAGCGGGGGACAGCCGTCGCAGGCGACGCCTGCGGCTGCGGAGCGCTCGAGCAACCCGAGCTCGTGCGCCTTCGTCGTCGCCTGGGTGCGCGTCCGGCAGGCCAGCTTTGCGAGGACGTGGCTCACGTGCATGTCGACGGTGCGTGTGCTCAGGAAGAGCTCGCGTGCGATCTCGCGGTTCGTTCGGCCGACGGCGACGAACCGCAGGATCTCGAGCTCGCGACGCGTGAGCCCGCCGCGCGCCAGCTCGCCCGCGGCCCGCCTGCGAGGCGCTGCTCGACAGGTTCACCGAGCTCCTTGAGATCGGCAGCGACCCGCTTCGCGAACGGCGCGTGCCTGAACGCAGCGACTGGGTCCGGTCGCACAGGGCAGCGCGCAGCGTTGGCCCCGGGTCGCCGCCGAGGAGCCGCCGCGCGAGCGCCACGGTGCCCTCGAGGTCGAGCGGCTCGAGCGCGAGCTCGTCGAATCGTCCGGCGGCGGCCGCCGCGCCGCCTAGCTCGGGAAGCAGAAGGCTGAGGGGGCGGCAACCGGACCGAGCTCGTCGAGCGCATCTGGCTCGTCGCGCAAGTAGGAGCGCAGGACCGCGACGATGGGACTGTAGGGAGCGGTCGGCTCCTGAGTCGCTTCCGCCCGAAACGCGCGAACGCCACTGCTGATGATCGCCGCACGGACTAGGTGGGCCTCGCGTGATTGCAACGCGAAACTCAGTGCACAGGCTAGTCAGTGAGGGGGTCGATGACCCGTAGCCGCGCAAAGCGGCGGAAACCGTGGTCGTGCGAGGCGAGCACGAGGCCGTGCTCGATCGCGAGCGCAGCGATCTCGATGTCGGGGACGTCGTCGCTGCGCAGTCCCGGCGTCTCGGCAAGCTCCGCAGCAATCGCCGCGTGTCCCGCGCCGGGCGCGGCCAGCCGGACGGACGGCTGCTCGAGGTAAGCCGCCGCCACGACCCATCCCTCCCTGACCGTGACCGCGTGCCGACCGAACACCCGCGGGCTCGTGACGAGGCGGAGGAACGCGTACAGGACCGGCCAGCACAGAGCGACGGTTCCCTCGCCCTCGCCGAGCCGCTCCTCGAGCCACGCACGAGCGCCGTCATGCTCGGGCGCGTCGGTGAACGTCGCGTAGAGGAGCAGGTTCGTGTCGACGAGAATCACGTGAGGTCGCGCTGCGCGCGCCGCTCGTCGTCGAGCGCCGCGAGCAGTGCAGAGACATCGGACACGTCGAGGATCGGACGCCCGGGCAGCTCCGGCAGCGGCGACGGAACCGGCGCTCGGCCGGCGCGCCCGCCTCGGCGGAGCAGCCGGTTGACCGCGGCGCGGAAGGTCTCGCCGGTGCGCGCCCGCTCGCTCTCGATCAGCGCGGCGACGTCGTCATCTAGCGTAATGGTGGTGCGCATGATGATCGAATCCTAGGGCGCAGCGAGTCACCGGGGTTGTCGTTGATCAGCGGCCAGCCCGCGTACGGATCAGACGGCGGCGCAGGCAGAGGATCGAATTCCAGGCGGTCGAGGATCGACTCCACCTCGTTCAGCCGGTCGTCGGAGGGCTCTCTGCCGAAGGCGACGAGCAGCTGGAAGGGCCGGTCGGCGGCACGGAACGTCGTCGAGTAACCGGGCCCGTCGAAGCACGAGACGGGAGCGAGCCGCTCGCGCGGAATCCGGAAGCGACTGGGCCTCGGCGGAAACCGATCGCGTGGCAAATCCACCCAGACGTCGCCTCGCGCGGGCCGGTACTCGAGCAGCCAGACGAACACCCCGCCGGGCGGCATATCGGCGCGCGCCGTATCGGGTGCGCACTCGCCTGCCTTCGCGCCGCCACGCAGCGGGTAGGTGGCGAGCGTCAGCACCTCCCGCGGCAGAACCTGGTTCGTCAGCGCTCTCGCCCGGTGCCATCCGTCCGGGTAGCGGCCGGCGACACCCGTTTCCGAGTCATGGAAGCGAACCAAGCCATCGCCTGTCGAGTTCGTCGCGCTCGACGGCGAGGCGCCGGCACCGACGCGGTCACCCCCGCAGCCGGCCAGAGCCACGACCGACACCACGACAGCAGACACCGCCGTTCGAGCAGGGCGGTCCAGCTCGCGGCTTCGGCCGAGACCTCGCATCACGTCCTTCCTCTACGGTGGCGGCGACGCGCCGGGTCCTACGAAACGCGACCCCGGGCTGAGAACGGATCTGTTTCCGAGCCCATCCGTTTCGACGCTTGCCTGAAGGTCGTCAGACTCGGTTCAACGCCAGAATCCGAGTTGAATCCGTTCAGGGGAAGCGGCATGGCGCTCGACTGGAAGGTCCCTTCCACGGCGATGACGACGGCTCGCGGATGAAGCAAGTCTTCATCAGCTATCGGCGCGCCGATGCTGGTGCCCTCGCCGACGAAATCGCGAGGTCGATTCGGTCTGTGTTCGGCGAGGCCGCCGTTTTCATCGATACCGGCGATATTCCAGTCGGGTTCCGCTGGGCCGAGGTGCTCGACCGTCGTCTCGAAGGCATGTTTGGTCTTCTCTGCGTCATGGGTGCGCGGTGGGCCGGCCAGGCAGGCGACGGCAGGCGGATTGACGACCCGCGAACGACTGGGTTCGCCGCGAGATCCGCACGGCCATCGACCGTAGAATTCCGGTTTTACCCATCGTGGCGGATCAGGCGCACCTGCCCGCAGCAAGTGAACTTCCAGAGGAGCTCCGGCGGATTCTTGACGTGGAGGCGCTCACATACCGAGCGTCGACCGTCGATTTCCAACAGTTGATCGATTGGTTAACACCTCACCTTGTTCCGGCAATCCGGTTCGTAGAACCACTGGTGGTCGATGAGGAATCTATAGCGCAAGCGGGCGAGGCATTCCGCGATCGGCTAGGCCAGCCGTCTTTGCTCGTCCGGCCTATGTCCGACGAAAATGTACATGCGCAAATTCAGTCCGATATGCGCGCCTCTCTTGTCCGTCAACCGGTTGTGTGGGATTCAAGTCTTGTCGCGAACGCCCATCGACCCGAGGTCCCGGCTCCCGTCCGAGAAGGCGCGACGGACCTCCTACGCAGCGTAGAACATCGTCTTACCTCGATGTGGGTAGGCCTGGTGCGTTATTCGGGATTGCCCTCTCCGCATGGAGGCACAGCCGGAGGAAATTGCCGAGGCCCGTGTTACACGGGTCTCTGGCATCGACGTTTTGCCGGAAATCGAACTTTCGATCTGTGGCCCTCGCTCCCTGGTCGAGCAGTCATATCGAGATAGCCGTTTTGGCCTGGTCCGCCAGATGTCCACGAGTTGGTATGGAGAATATTTCGTTCCACAACTCGAGCTCTTACTTGCGGCGAGCGCGCGCGACGAGATGGTTCAATACGATGGCATGCTGGCAATCCGGAAGATCGTCGATCTCGACGGCGTGGACCTCCCTCTCCGGGCCGATAATCACTGAGCCGTACGTCGACCGCAGGCCGGGACCGGAGAAGTCCAGCCCGTAGAGAAGAGCTCGCGCGATCGCACGGTCGCCGGCGACATCGGCGACCTGCTAAGTAGAACTGGCTCGTCGCGCTTCGCAAGGAAGGAACATGCCCGGCGGCACCCGTAGGTTCCGACTGTTCGTCAGCTCAACGTTCCGAGACTTCGTCGCTGAGCGGGAGGCCTTGCGCCGCAATGTCTATCCGCGTCTGCGGCGTCGTTGCGAGGCGCAGGGTGGAACGTTTGAGGCGGTCGACCTGCGGTGGGGCGTGAGCCGAGAGGCAGCCGAGCATCAGCGAACGATGGCGATCTGTCTGGAGGAAGTCGACCGGTGCGCCCGCACGACTGAGCGACCCAACTTCCTCCTCCTGCTAGGTGACCGGTTGGGTTGGCGTCCTCTTCCCGCAGAGATCCAAGCTGACCTCCTGGCAGATTTGGGGCGGCTCCTCGGCGGCGACCCGGCACATGCCCGAGCCGCTGAACTGCTGAACGAGTGGTACGGCCACACCCGGGATGACAACGCCGTTCCGCCGGTTCATCACTTGGGTCCCGCTGAACGCGCTGCGGCAGACGAGGTGACCCTGCGACGTGCGCTCGAGAGCGTGCTGGGTGATGTGACCCCCGAAGTGCACGCAACCCTCGTCGGGGGCGCGACGGAGCAGGAGGTTCGCCGGCGACTGGCGTTGGGGCCAATCGACGGTGGACGAGCGGTGATCGCAATTCGCCAAATCAGAGATCTTCCGGACAGCCCTGAGGCCACCGCCTTCGCCGACCTCGACGCCGGCGGCCGGCCGGATGGATCAGCCCGGTCCCGGCACCGAAAGTTGCAAACAGAACTCGAGTCGGTCGCGGGCGTTGACCGTCTCGCCTACGAGGCGCGCTGGCTCGGTAGCGACATTAGCTCCACACATATCGAGTCGCTGTGTAACGACGTTCATGACCGGTTGTCGGTCGCCATCCGATCGGAGTTGAGCCCGCCGACCGGAGCCGGACCGCATGCACGTGAGGACGGGCTTCACGCTTCCTTCGCGGCCACACGGTCGCGCGACTTCCGCGGTCGCGCGGAGGAGCTGATTCAGCTTCAAACATGGCTCGACGGACCCGGAGGCCGGCCGTTGGTAATCCACGGGCCTTCCGGCTCTGGCAAGACGACGCTGATCGCCCACGTCCTGACAAGCTCGATCAGCCAGCAGGCGCAGGAAATCGTGGCGCGCTTCGTCGGGGCGACGGCGTCGTCGTCGAATCCTCGGCTGCTGCTGCGGGATCTGTGTCTCCTGCTTGCCGAGCTCGAGGCTGAGAGCGGCTATTCGGTCCCCGAAAGGCTCGGGGACTTGGTCACCGACTTTCGGCGGCTCCTCGTCGCGTGGCCGACCGACCGAACTTTGCTTCTCATAATTGACGCCCTCGCCGAGGAGGCTTGGGCGTGGCTCAACGATGAGCTGCCGGCCTCGGTCCATCTCCTCGTCTCGGTTCTCGATGGCTCCGATCTCGACCTCATTGGCCGGCTCGCACCGAGATCGGAGCTGCTCGATGTAGGCAGAATGCGAACCGGCGATGCCGGCAAGGCGCTCGACGCATGGCTGGCGGCGGCGTCCCCGTCCCGCACCCTTCAGCCCAGTCAGCGCAATGCCGTCCTGGAAGCCTTTGATCACACAGGCCTCCCACTCCATCTGCGACTGCTCTACGAGCAAGCCCGCCGCTGGACCTCGGATCATCGGCCCGGCGAGCTCCCGTCCTCGGTCGAAGCAACGATTGACCGGCTCTTCGACACTCTCTCCGAGCCGACCGAACACGGGCCGGTCGTCGTCGGCGCCGCTCTCAGCTATCTCGCCGCCGCACGAGACGGACTAACCTCGACAGAGTTCGTTGACGTGCTCTCGCTCGACGCCGAGACGATGCAGGACTTCCGGGCGCGGCAACCACTCGACTCTCCGTCGACCGACATCTTGCCGGCCATCGTCTGGACGCGACTGCTATTCGATCTCGACGCCTACCTCACCGAGCGAGACCGGCTGGGCACGCCGACGCTCGACTTCTTCCACCGCCAATTCCGGGACGTCGTTGTTCGACGATGGCTCGCAGCGTCGTCCGGCAACCTCGTGCACAGTCGGCTGGCAGCGTACTTCGCCGGCCTCGACACGTGGCTGAGAAACGGAGTCGCCGCCGTGCCGAATCGTCGAAAGCTCGCCGAGCTGCCGTACCAGTACACAGAGGCGGGACAGTGGGTCGCCGCGGAAGCGCTGCTCACCGATCCGGACGTCTTGCGGGCCCTTGTCGAGGGGTTGGGCCCCGGGGAACTCGTCGATGACCTCGACCGGATCCTCGAGCCATCAAGGCTTCCCGAGGTCGAGGCCCAGCTGGGCGGGGTCAAACACCTGCGGGCCCTGCGTCGCGCGGCAAGCGCGTCGTCACCGATCGTTAGCGCCGATCCTTCTCAGCTTCCTTCCCAGCTGTGCGGCCGGATCGGTACCGAGTACGAGTCGTTGCGCCATCGCCTTCGAGGTTGGAAGGGACAAGCCTGGCTGGAGCCGTTGCGCCCGACCCTCGAGGCAGGGGCACTCCGCTTCGTGCTTTCGGGCCATCGAGGTTCGGTACGATCGGTCGCCGTCTCCAAGGACAGCCGCTGGTGTGCGACCGCTGGCAACTCGACGCCGGACCGCACGATCCGGGTCTGGTCCCTCGAAAGGGGGACGCAGCTGCGGGTTCTCGAGGATCTCGCCGAAGCCGGGAAGGAGACGCCCTTGGCGTTCGATTCAACCGGAGCCCTCCTGGTCGGACGTGGCCAGGAGCTCTTCGTGGTCGACGTCTTGGTCGGTCGGATCGAGCGAGCGCTCGTCACGGACGGCGACCACGTGGCGTGCTTAGCGGCCGCGGCGAACGTACCTGTGGCCGTCGCCGGCGCCGGGCGCATGCTCTACGTCTGCCTCCCAGGACTCGGGGACGAAGCGAAGCTGATCGACGTCGGCAACGCCGTCGCGAAGGTCGCTGTCACACACGATGGGCGGCAGGTCGCGGCGTTGACGGCGAAGGGCGTCCTCCTGTTCGACCTCGATGAGCTGTCAGAGCTGGCCAGATGCGAAAGAGAAATCGACGTCGGAACAGGCTTCTGGGATCGGCCGCCGTTGGCACTTTCCCCGACCGGCGACACGGTCTCCTTCGGTCGGGACCTGCTCCGCTGGCACCCAGCCACGGGTGAGGTCGAGGAGGTCATCGCCAGCGCCCAAGCCGACTCGATGGACGCGCCGCGTGCCGTGCTCGCGATCACGCCCGACGGGAAACAAGCTCTCGTGTCCCCTTCCTCAGATGACATGCGTGACAGGGCCCTGTCCAGCGATCAGAGTTGTTCGATCGCAGCCTGGTCTCCCGGCCCGGGCCCGGCGGGACCCGCTATCAAGGGGCCAGGGGCACAGATTTCCGCGACAGCGATCACATCGGATGGCGAAGTGGCCGTCGTGGCGTATTACGACCACTCGGTGCGTGTATGGGAGCTCCAGCGGGCGACCGACTCATCCCTCTCCGCGCACGACAACCCGGTCAGAAGCATTGTCGTCGACGGAGAGCTCGCAGTCACGATCGATCAGGGGAATATCGTTCTGTTCTGGAGCCTGTCCACCGGTCAACCGGTCGATCAACGCGAGACACGCTTCTCGGAGCAGTCGTTGGACGACCTCATCGCACTCTTCGAGCGAACGGAGGCGCAACTCGACGTGCTCGACCCCCCCGGCTCCAGATTCAGCGCGTACCGATGGGTGATCAGCGCCGGTGGGAGACGCGCGGTGCGGTACGCGGTGAGCACCGCGAAACTCTCCGAAGAGCCTGACCCGGCGGACCTTTCAGATCGCGAAGGGCAACCGATGCCGTTCGACGTGTGGGACCTCGACCTGGAAGGTCGTCCCGTCGAGCGTCGGCACGAGGGTAGGGGCGAACTAGACAGCCGACTGAACCGGGTCGTCGTCTCTCCCGACGGACGAAAGGCAATCGCAGCCGGTTGGGGATCGCTTCGGGTGTTCGACCTCGAGCTCGGTCGCCAACTCTTCAGGCTGATCGGGCACACTGGGCCGGTGTGGGACGTCGCGCTCGCCGGCGGCGGTCAGCTCGCGATGTCAGCGGCCGAGGATGCCACCGTTCGACTCTGGGACATCGAGACAGGCCTCTGCGTCGCGACCTTCACCGGCGATAGCCCGATGCGCGTCTGCGAGGCAACCGTACTGGCCGGCGACGCGACCCCCACGTGCGTCGCCGGTGAGGACTCCGGTCGGGTTCACATCCTGCGCCTGCGACCGACCGATTTGCAGGCAGGACGCTGATTTGGCAACCAACAGGCTACCGCCCCACATGCGGCGCGGGACCTTGACGAGCGATCTTCACGCCTCGACGGCCGCGCGCTCGAACTCCTGCTCGATGAGGCGCGCGACATCGTGGAGCGCCTTGTCGGCTGCGGCGTCGTCGAGCCGCGCCAGTGGCTCCGCAGGGTCGTGAGCGGCCTGGAGCTCCTGTTCGGGGTCGTCCGGCAGCGTGCCGTCGACGGAAACCCAGAGGATGCGGACGCGCGCTTTCTCGAGCTGCTCGCGCAGGAGCGTCAGCTCCGTACCGGGTGCGTAATCCGACTTGCGGAAGTCCTGGCTGACGAACAGCACGGCGACCCGCGCCCGCAGGATCGCGTCGTGGATCGCTGCGTCCCAGCTCGTGCCGGCCGCGATGTACGAATCGTCCCAGACGGTCACCTCCTTGCTGATCAACAGCGTCCGGAGCTTGGCGCGGAGCCGGTCGACCCACTCTCGATCCTCGTGCGCGTACGACAGGAACACGGTCGCGGTCCTGGCTCGCGCGAGCCTGTCGAGGTGCGTCTGAAAGAGCCTCGTGGCTTGCCGCTCGGCGCGGTCGTCGTCGTCCTTCGGAGGCGTGGGGAGCGGAGGTGCGAGGGGACGCTCGGCGTCGCGCTCGAAGCGCTCGGCAACCGCCGCTCGTCCCTGCTCGATCAGCTCTCCGCGCTTGGTGCGCGACAGTCCAAAGTCGACGGCCGAGAGGCCCGTCGGAATGTCGATGACCGTAACTCCCGGGAGCCGCTCCAGGTCGAAGGTGTCCCGGCTCGCGATCCCGCTCGAGAGAACATCGTTGATCCACCCGACGACCGCCTGCCGACGGTCCCGCGCCGCCGGTGAAGGAACCCTGAGCGCGACGATCGGGAGCTCCTCGCGCTGACCCGTCGCCAGCCAGATCGGCGTGTACGAGGCGAGCGCGGCGTCGAGCACCTCGCGTCCGTGCGCCGTGTGGGGTGCGTACATCAGCGGAATCGCCGTCGCGATCCGAAGCAGCTCGGCCACCCGCATTGTCGGGTTGGTCTCGCTCGAATACACCAGGAGTCGATCGGCGGCCACGTCGACGGCGGCCGTCGCCATCGGAATCCGTACGTCGCCGAGGGCCGGGTCCGGCTCGAGTCGCTGCTCTTCCAGGATTCCCCGGAACACCCGAGGCATGCCCGGTTCGCGGTAGAGCGCGTACGGCCACGACCGGAGCGTCCAGAGACGGCGCAGTAACTTCCAGCTGACGTCGCCCGTGAGTTTGCGCAGGTCGAGCCTCAGGGTTGCCTCTCGCATCGCCTCGGGCGAGACGCCGCAGCAATAGAGCGCGCCGACGAACGTCCCGGCCGAGCACGTCGAGACGCTCGCGAACTCGTAGCCCTCCTCTTCGAGCTGCTCCAGCGCGCCGATGTATGCGATGCAGCGGACGCCGCCTGCGCCGAGGACGAGGTGCGCTCGCGTCGGCGCGGAGGGCCACTCTCGCTCGTCTGCCCCGGGCAGCTCTTCGCGAGTCACGACGTGCTCTCCTCCGCGCTCTGCCGCAATAGCTTCTCGGCCTCGTCCGCCCAAGCGACCGCCTCGCCGCGCGGCTCACGCGCTTCGCGGATGAGTCGGAGGTTATTCGCCGTCGACCTCGGCTCCCAGCTTCCGCGCACCGCAGCGAGCGCGTCGGCGAGCGCGCTGAGGCCACGCTCCTCGTCCTTGCGGAGCACCGCCAGCTCGAGCCGCGTCGCGTGGTCCCAATAGTCCGGCTCGCCGCGCTCGATTCGCCGCTCGACCGCGTATTCGACGACCGGCAAAAGCGACTCGCGCCGCGGGTCCGGCGGATCCTTCACCTCCATCAGCGTGACCGCGTTCACACCGGGGTAGGCGTCGCGCCAATCGGCCTCGAAGCCCTTCAGATATGCCGCGATCGCCTTCGTGAGCTCCCCGCGTGCCCGGACCGACTCTCCCCGGGCCTTTGCTCGGTCCCACTGATCCTTGTGCACTCGGCCGAGGATCCCGTACGTCTCGCTGCTCGGGCCGCGGCGCTCGAGAAGCTCGTTCAGCACCCGCTCCGCCCGCTCCATCTCCCCGGCACGATTCAGGGCGAGAGCAAGCTGCTCCTGCATCATCGCCGTCGCCGCGAGCGGCGGGGACATCTTCGCGACGAGCGCTGTCATCTCGTGCCAGGCCTCGACCCCCCGGTACGAGAGGAAGAGGTCGACGACGATTCCGCTCTCCACGTCGGCGATCGAGCCGAGCTCCTGCTCGATCGCGCGCAGCGCTTCGACGCCTTCCCCACGCGCGGACGCGAGCCGCTCCTTCATCTCGACGGAGTAGCGGATCTGGTCGCGGAAGGTGTCGGTCTTCAAGCGGTCGAGCGCCGGCGCGGGGAAGCCCTCGACCAGCTGGTAGATCGGGCTGTCGACCTGCGCGTTGCGCGCCTCGACAAGCCGCTCGACGAGGACCTTGCGCGCGCGCTCGACCTCCGTCAGGGCGCCTGCCGAGGTGAGTTTGTAGGGAAGCGCCCGCTGCGGAGCGACGTCGAACGGCAGTCGCCCGCCTTCCGCGTAGACCAGCACGGTGCTCCACGGACGCACCGCGTGACGCACGCCGAGCTCGTAGAACACGTTCGCGTTCGCCGTCGTCAGGTCGGCGACCGCGTACTCGCAGAGGAGCAGCCGCTCGAACATCGGTTTGTGGATGATCCCGCCGGTCACCTCCTCGTCGGCCCGCAGCGTTGCGAGACCCGCCGCATTGATGGCCGGCGCGATCAGCTCGCGGTACACGGCGTCGAAGTCGACGACCGCACCGGCGCCGTCGGACTTCTTCCCGAAGGGCATCAGCACGAAGCAGAGCGGCCTGCTCATTGCACCTTCTCCCGCCACTCGCGCACGAGCGTCTGCATGACGAACGGGAACGGCCTCGCCGGGTTGAGACCCTCGCTCGCGCTCACGTGCGCGCCGTCCCGCTCGTCGAACGATGGTTGGCAGGCTCGCCTATCGTCGCACGATCTTGCCTCGGTCTCCCCTCGAAATCCAGGGTGCGGCGCGACGCGCGATCTTCGTCCCGCAGGCGGCGCGCTCGGACATGATTCGCGGCATGCGGGGGCCCTGGCCAGTGGAGCTCGGCGACACGAGCGCGGTCGCCGTCGAGGTTGCGATCGGCGACGCTGTGGAGGACGTCCCGCGCGCGCTCGGGCTCGCGACCGGGAGGCCGACCGTCGCGCTCGTGGGAGGCGCGGCCGGAATGAGCGACTCCGACATGGACGCCGCTCGGTCGCTGCTCGCTCGCTCGCTCGTGCCCGTGGTCGAGCTGCTCGACGGCATCGTCGTCGACGGCGGAACCGACGCCGGGATCATGCGCGCTGTCGGCGCGGCCCGCGAGGAGTGCAGGGCGTCGTTCCCGCTCGTGGGGGTCGTGGTTCGCCGGCTCCTTCGGCTCGACGAGGACGCTTCCGAGGATGCCGCTCCTCCGGAGCGGAGACACAGCCACTTCGTCCTCGTCCCCGGCAGCGACTGGGGCGACGAGAGCGCATGGCTCGCAGCGATCGCCGGAGCCGTCGCAGAGGATGCGCCCAGTGTCACCGTCCTGGCGAACGGAGGCGACATCGCCTGGCAGGACGCGGAGGCAAGCATCGCCGCGGGCCGGCCGATACTCGCGCTTGCCGGGACCGGTCGGACTGCCGACGTGCTCGCTGCGGCGGCGGAAGGGGAGGCCCGAGATCGCCGCGCCGCCGCCCTCGTGGCGACCGGCCTCGTCCGCACGGCGCCGTTCGACCGCCCGGAAGCTGTGACCGAGGCGCTCCGGCGAGAGCTCGGGCTCGAACGCGAAGCTACGCGCCGGGACTCGTCGGCTTGATCTCGCCGACGACCTGGCCCCATTGCGCCTGCTCCCGCGCGAGGATCTCCTCGACGGCCTCGGCGTACGCAGCCGGTCCCGCAGCCTCGACACGGGCGTATGACCCGGAGCGGCACCTCACGAGTCTCGACGCGATCGAGACCGAGACCGGGATCGCCTTCTCCAAGGTCCTGCACGAGGCCGCGGCGACACGCCTGCGGCGGTAGTGCTACGGCTGCTCGCCCTGGTCGGGGATCTCGATCTCCGCGGTCAGCTGACCCCACTGTGCCTGTTCCTTCCGCAGGACTGCCTCGACGGCGCCGGCATACGAGGCGACCTGCTCCGCCGCTGCTGCCTCGTCATCGATGCCGGCCAGGTCGGGCTCCTCGATCCGGTGGAGCGAGCGGATCGCGTCCGCGTAGAGCTTCGAGACGCGCTCGAAGCCGAAGACCAAGTCGTAGGCCGCGAGCGCGGTCGACACGGCGGGGATCACGGCGGCGGCGATCGCCCAACCCATCTTTCCGCTGATCTCGAGGCCGGCGAGCGTTCCGGCGAGCGTCGTCAGCGAGAGGAGCACTGCGGCGAGCGCGACGCTCTGCGCACCGGCGCGGTCGTACTCCGCTGACGTGCGGCCGTAGTAGTCGAGCTGGTCATCGACGCGGGCCGCGCGATAGAGGGTCAAGGCCTGGCGCGAGCGCTCGCTCATTCGACCTCGTCACCGTTCTCGATGCGATCGAGCGCGCGCTCTAGGAGCCGGGCCCGCTGCCCATCGTCCTCCACTGCGTAGGTTCCCGCGCGGGCCAAGTAGAGGTAGTACTGGCTCTTGAGCCGCTCTGCCACGAGCCGCTTCGTCAGATACATCTGCTGGAACCGGCGGCCGCGCACGTAGACAACGGTGCCGGCGACCATTGCTCCGACGATCCCCTCCGCGATCCCGATCCCGAGATCCCCGCCGCCGAGCGCAGCCTGAACGGCGCCCAACGCCGTAGCCACAGCGCTGCCGAAGATCAGGACAACGCTTCCGAGCCGGAACCGGTGCTGTGCCAAGAGCGCTTCGTGGTCGAGCGCCCGGAAGCGCGGGACGAGCTTTCTGTCGAGGTACTCGACCTCGGCGTCGAGTAGTGGGGCCGCGGCGCGGTGCTCGTCCTTCACGAACGGGTAGCCTCCCGTCGCGCGATACCGCGGCGGCGGGAACCGCTTGAAGAGCGCGGGCAGCTTAACCTTCCTCCGTCGCCGTTCCATCAGCTGAAAGGCGAACGGATCAAGGCGCGGAGTTCCTTGTGACTTCGTCCCACGTCGAAGACGGTGACGCGTCCGGTCGCCGCAGCTTCGACGACCTCACGTTCTACGGAGGGTGCGAAGACGACGCAGGCTCGCGCCTCGTCGGAAAAGACACTCGTGTCCGTCGGGATCTCGATCGGCGCACCTCCGGCAGCCCGCACGCTCCCTGTTATGCCGGCATCGCAGCTGAGTCTCTCATCAGAGCACGCACGATGCGCCCGCCCGTGCCGCGGACCGAGCTGCCGGGTCGAACGTGAGTACCCGCGTGCGTCCTTGAACCGAACCGCACAAGGTGCCAGACTCGAGCCCGGGGTCCATGCCGGGCATCTTCATCTGCTACCGACGCGACGACTCGCGGGCCGAGGCGGGCCGACTTGAAGACGCGCTGAAGCTTCGCTTCGGTAAGGGCAACGTCTTCCGTGACACCTCGAACATTCCGGCCGGCGCGCGCTGGGACGATCAGATCCACGAGACACTGACCTCTGCTCAAGTCGTTCTCGTTCTCATCGGCCTGCACTGGCTCGACGCCCGCGACGAGAGCGGCCGGTCCCGGCTGGAGGATCCAGAGGACTACGTCAGGCGCGAAATCGAGCACGGGCTGACGGCCGACCGCGTCAGGGTCGTGCCACTTCTGCTGGACGGCGCACGGATGCCGCGAGCCGACGAGTTACCCGAGTCGCTCACGGAGCTCGTCGACCTCCAAGCATTCACGCTCGCCGATGACAGTTGGGACGCCGACGTCGAAACCTTGCGAACGAGCCCAGGAGGACATCTGGCGACAGCCGCGCATGACCGAATGGCGGGAAGGCGGGATGGAACGCGCTCGCGACCTCGTGGCCGGCGGCCGACGAGCGACCGCGAACCTGCGTAGCGTTCGCGCCTTCGACCACGCCGGCACCGACATCAACGAGCTTGCGCGACTGCTGCGTGTTTTCTACGAGCAGGAGAAGCTCGAAGCGCAGGTACTCGACGCACCAAGGGGGGTGCTCGTACAGGCGCGCGCGAAGGGCATCCGTGCCCTCGCCGGCATGAGCGTCTCGCTGACGGTCTGCCTCAGGGAAGAGGATGGCAAGCTGCTGGTGGAGATCGGGCCTGGTCAGTGGCGCGGGAAAGCGGTGGCGGCCGCCATGAGCCCGTGGATCCCCCCGCTGCTCCTGTCCGCCGGCTACGGCGCACTGCGCCAACGGGCGCTTCCGAAGAAGACCTATCGCTTCATCTCGTCGTATCTCGCCGGGCTCGTGCCGACGCCCTGATCGCGGAAGAGCCGTTCCGGGAGCCCAGTCGGATCAACCTCTAGTTGTTCGTGGACTCGCGCACGAGGCTCCGCTGGACATGGACGTCACGGATGAGGCGAACGGCCGCACGGATCGAGTTCCCGCACCGAGACGGCGCCGCCGCGGCCAACCTCTCGGCGCTCCGCCGGGGTAAGGCCGCGGTTCGCGAGCCCGCACGCGCGTCGCTGCCAGTCGTGCTCATCGAGCGTCGTGAGCAGGACGCCGGGGCCCCCTGCGATCGCGAGGCGGCCGCCGTCGCGGCTGAGCGCCAGCGCGCGGGTTCCGCTTTTGCCGACGTCGAGCGGCGCGCCGAGTGAGACCCCGGCTACACCGTCCCACACCACGATGTTGCCTTCCGAGTCGCCCGTCGCGAGCGTCTTGGCGCCGTCGCTGACCGCGACTTCGACGATGCCGGCTTCGAGGTCCGTTGTCGCCGTGAGGGGCCCGACGCGCCGCTCGCCGCTGCGCGTGTCCCAGACCGAGATGCTCCTGACGCCGGCGACCGCCACGGCGTCGCCTAGCGGCGCGAGCACGACGTCAACGGCTTGGCCGAAGTCAGCTCGCAGTGTTCGGCTCAGGTTCCGCCGGTGCGCGACGTCCCACAGCACAACGGTGCCATCCCCGGCCGAGAACGCGCCCGCCGATCCGTCCGTGCTGAGCGACGTCTGCGTCGAGTCGGGTACGACGCGTCTCGCACGCGCTCGCCGCGCGCCCACGGGCCAGCTCCAGAGCATCCCGTGACCGCCTGCAGCGAGGAGAGTGCCCGTCCGGCCGACCGCCACGGAGTCGATCCCAACGCCGGCCTGGCGCGCGGGGCGGATGTCACGCCCGTGGCGGGGGTCCAGAAGCCGCACGCTCCCGCCGAGGTATCCCGCGGCGAGCGAACCTCCATGGGGTCCGAATCCGAGCGCCCAAACCTCGTCCCTGCCGGCCGGTGGCGTCGGCAGGAGCTTCCCGGAGCGGGCATCCCAGGTCAGCACAGCGCCCTTGTCGGTCCCCGCAGCGATGATGCCACCGTCGGAGTCGAACGCCAGTGCCGTGACGACACCGCGCGGCACGTGCAGCCCTCGCGTCAGCGGCAGTCGGACAGTGCGACTCCACAAGACGACGCTTCCGGCTTCGCCGCCCGTCGCCAGCTCTGAGCCGCTGGGAGAGAACGCCACGGACAGCGGCTGCCCACTCGTCGCGAAGCGCTGGATGAGCCCTCCATCTTCGGCGCTCCACAGGGACACCGACGCGCCGTCGGCGGCCGCGAGGACGCGACCGTCCGGGCTGAAGGCCACGCTGGAGACTTGCCGGCCCGGGCGTCCCAGCATCCGCACGACGTCGGGGTGGCGCACGTCCCACCGTGCGATCCGGCCTCCCTCGGTCCCAGCGGCAAGCTTGTTTCGTGCCACGCGACGCTGACGAAACCCCCGCCCGACCGAGGGAGTGCGAGGTTTCGCGGCGGCCGCCGTCGCCGCGTGCTCCAGATCTGTGCCGGGCCGTTGTGGCCGGCCGTCAGCAAGCGCCGCCCCGTCGCGTCGAATGCCATCGCGGAGGTCGTCCCACGCGGGCCGGTGAGCTGCCGACTGCGTTTGAGCCCCTTGTCCCAAATCCAGATGCTGCCGTCGCTCGAGGTGGTGGCCAAGCGCCCGTCCGGACTGAAGGCCGTGGCCGCGATCTCCTCCGCCGGGAGGCTCCGGCCGGTCGGCGTCTTGCCGCGTAGATCCCAAACCACGAGGCCGCCCTCGCCGGTTCCGACGATGAACCGGCCCCGGAGGCTGACGCTCAGGCCGTAGATCACACCGAGCTTGCTGCGCAGTGTCCGCACGCGCCTTCCAGACCGTCCGTCCCAGAGCGTCACGTCACCGCGATCGTTGCCGGCCGCGACGAGCCTGCTGCCGGGTACGAAGACGATCGGACTGGACACTGCGCCTTCGCCCCAGAGCTCGCGCAGGAGCCGGGGCTCGCGCTCGAGCGCGCCGAACAGCGCGCTGCGCGCCTCCACGGTCGAGCGCACCCGGACGGCCGCAACGCCCAGGAGGAGCGCACGGTCGATTCGACCGTCGCGTGCGAGCTGGGACTGGGCGGCGAGCTGCCGCGACAGCGCGATGCGGGTCTGCTCTCGCGCCGCGTTGCGCTCCCCGAGGAAGAGCACCGCGGCCACCGTCGTCGCAGCCGCGAGCGCGGCGAGCGCTGCGGCCGCGCCGCGAAAGAGCAGCGTTGCGCGCCGGTGAAGGCGGACGTCGTCCCCGGCCAGTTCGTCCTTGTCGCGGTGGTGCAGCGTTGCAGCAAGGTCCGCGACGGCGTCCCGGAAGCGATTGTCCCGTAGCGACAGCGACTCCGCGCCGCTCGCCCAGCGCAGGTCCACCCAGCGGGGCTCCGTCGGAAACGCTCCCCGAAGCGTGGAGGGCAGGGCGGTTGTTCGTTTCCAATCGAAGTCGGCTTCTGCGTCGTCCCACGCGATTTCCCCGTCGGTCAGGGCAATGAGGACGCTTCCCACGGGCTTGCTCTCGCGCCAGTGGGCGGCCTCCTTGAGGACGTACGGGGAATCTGCGGCTCGGCGTGAAGCGAGCAGGAGGAAGAACTCCGAGGCGTCCATCGCCTCCTCGATCGCGGGCCACAATCCCGGATTGGCGGCGAGGTTCGCGTTGTCGACAAAGACCCTCAGCGCACGCACCTGGTTCCACGAGCGCGCGAATCCGTGGAGCGCGCTGCGCAGCTTCGGGGCGAGCCATGAGTCCGCCTCATGGCTGTAGGACAGGAATGCGTTGTAGAGGGGCCGTCTCTCCCGCGAGATCACGCGACGCCGTGAGGCGCGGAGCCGCAGTCGCAGGCCGCGGAGCACTAGCCCGCGCCGATCCGGGATCGCCTCGGGACTGACGGCACACGCCGACGATACCGCCGCCGCGACGAGGCGGAAACGTCGCAGCCTACGTTCGATCGTCGGTGCCATTCCTTCCGAGTTGACTTGAGCCAACAAGAGGTTCACGCTCGCCGCATGGCTCAGATCCGCGCCCATGTCGACTCGGATCACGCCTTTGTCGTCTGGCAGCTGGACGCACCGGTTCCTGACTGCCGTGGCTTTGCCTTGAAGAGAAAGCCAACCGGCTCGGACACTGAGACCGTCCTTGACACCTGGGTCGGCTTTGCCGGCGATACCGCACCGCCAGGCACCAAGCGTCCCAGCACCGAGTGGCCGATCCAGCGGTTCATGTGGTCGGATTACAACCCGCCGCGAGAAGAGGTCACCTACCAGGCGGTTCCGCTCATCGGCGACAAGGACAACCTGGTCGAAGACCCAACGCACGCGACCGGCTGGAGCGAACCGGCCACCGTGACTGACGACGTCGGCGACGGTATCAGCGCGTACTTCAACCGAGGCATCGTGGCCACCCAGTGGCTCTCGAGAGCGCTTCGCGCGCGAGGAGGCGAGACGCGTGCGGTCTTGACGGACGCGATCACAAAACCCGGCGACCGGATCAGAAACTTTCTCGGCGGCGCCGTCCTCTGGCGGCTGCCGAAGCTCCTCCAGGACGCGCTCCAATCGGGCGGCGAGATCCACGCAGCACTGTTCGAGCTGAACGACCCCCAGTTGATCGAGGCATTGCAGGCATTCGGCCCGCGTGCGCATATCGTCTTGGCAAACGGAACGAGCGACGAGGACGAGAACCTCGACGCCCGAAACGCGCTTCGCGACAAGCAGGTTGACGTGCGTGATCGGCTCGTCCACACGTCAAGCCACTTCGCGCACAACAAGTTCCTGGTCGTTTCCGACGCCAATGGCCCGACGGCGGTGTGGACCGGCAGCACCAACTGGACGATCACCGGACTGTGCACTCAGTCGAACAATGCGATCCTGATCGAGAACCCGGAGATCGCGAACTGGTACCGCAGCGAGTGGGATCAACTCACGAGCGCCGAGAGTGGCTATCCGGACGAACTATTCGTCGCGAACGACGTCGTCCGTACTGCCACGCTCAATCAAACTGCAACCGCCCAGGTGTGGTTCGCTCCAGTTCGCGGCACTATCGATCTCGAGTCCGCCCGCGCGCGAATCAACCAGGCGACGCAGGGCGTCCTCTTCTTGATGTTCAACCCCGGCCCGGCCGGCACGCTGCTGAACGACATCACCGAGCGGACGACGCCCGGATCCCCCACCTTTGATCCGGACCTCCACGTGCACGGCGTCCTCAACCAGGATCCGAGTACCCATGCTCATCCGGTGGTCGGGCTGTTTCACCGCGGCGAACTGACGGAGGCAGACATCGACGTCGTGCTGCCTGCGCCCGTAGATCATGATTTCGCGTTCTGGCTCAAAGAGCTCAACTTCTCGATGGTCATGGTTCACAGCAAGTGCATCGTGGTCGACCCCTTTGGACCGAAATCGTCGGTGATGACGGGCTCGCACAACATGGGCCCGAAAGCATCCGGCAAGAACGACGACAACCTGGTGATCATCGACGGCCAGCCAAAGCTGGCCGGAGCCTTCGCCGTCTACATCATGGGTGTGTACAACCAGTATCGCTGGCGGTACTACCAGCGGCAGGCCGAGAAGGGGGAAGTGGCTGCGACCGACGCAGCTGAAGATGCCGCTCCCACCTGGGCCGGACTCGTTGATGACGACACGTGGCAGGCCAAGTACTTCACGCCGGGTGCGGAGCAGCGCGAGCTCGCCTTCTGGCTCCCTGCGTCTGGCTGACCCGCGTTGATGCTTCAGCGCTCGTGGAGGAAGAGCACCCGCTCCTCGGGCGTAAGCGCGACTCAAATGACGAGCGAGCCCGGTCTTGACTTCTGACGCAGAAGCTAGAGACTTGTCGCACCGAATAGGCCTGCGGCCCCGCAAAGTCCCTCGGACTGGAGCAACCAAAAATAGGAGGAGACAGTGCAAAAGGGTTGGCTGACGAAAACCATCGGGGGTCGCAAGATCGAGCACATTCCTTGTCCGAACCCCAACGTCCCCGTTAACCTCAGCGCGCCGGCAGTCGGCGTCTTGCACACGATCGAGGGCAGCCTCGAGTCCGGCGTGGGCGTCTTCAAGCACCACTTTGCGCCGCATTTCACACTGGACGACCGCCAGATTATCCAGCTGATCCCGCTCGGGTTGATCGGTGCTGCGTGCGAGAACCACATCGGCGGTGTCGAGACGAACCACATCGTCCGCGCGCAGATCGAGGTTGCCGGCAGATCGAAAACGAAGTCGTGGCTTCCGGACGCAGCGACGATCGAGGCGCTCGCCGACCTCATGGCAACGCTCGAGCGTGCGGCTGAGATTCCGCTCACGCGGCCATTCTCCGATCAGATGCCACCGCTTCCGTGGGCGGTATTGAAATTCAGCCGCCGTAGTGCCGGCAAATGGGGCAAGACGGCCGGATGGTTCGGTCACGTCGAGGTCCCCGAAAACAAGCATTGGGACCCGGGCGCGCTGCAGTGGAAGACCGTACTCGACCGCGCTCGAACGATCACCGCAGGCGCGGGGGACACGCCAACGATAAAGCGGGAACCGGCCATGGTGAAGGCGCCGAGCCCGATTCCGGACTGGTTCTGGACGTGGCTGCGCTGGCGACTCGGCGAGGGTGAGTTCAAGCGCTTCAGCCCGCACGACCCCAAGCATCGCCCGGAGCTCCCCTTCGGCGGGAAGGGCCAGAAGCCGATCCCGGCCTGGGCATGGAACAAGCTAGGCCAGTTCACCGCCGCAAGAAAGGGGCCGCACCCCTAAACCGCGGCTATCTGCCGTTCACCTCACGTATGCGGGTGCTGCTTGCTTCGCTGCAGGCGGCGGGCGGCGCGCATCGACCGGATCGTGTGGATTCCGACCGCGGAATCCTCCCGCTGGTGGTGGTCGTGCTGGAACGCCTTGATCGCGGCCGCGACCTGTCGGGTGATTCTTCCGTGCGGATGGATGTCGGGGTCGAGGTACGGCCGGCCGGTCTGTGGGTCGACCAGCTCCCACAGCAACCGCACGATGAGGCTCCCACGAGGGCCGCGCATCCCTTCTCGCATCGGCCGGACCGCCCAGAGGCTGATCTTCGGCTGCTTCCTGAAGTTGACGTGTTGCGCTTCCTTCGCGACGCCGGGATAGGTCAGCGTCACCGAAAAGCCCTCGCGGCGCGCCTCCGCGCAAAACGCCGCGACACGGCTGCGCTCGACGTCGATGCCGCGTGCCCACACGGGCAGCCTGAACCGCCACGGCCACCACGCGTATGCCCTGCCATCGTTGAACCGCTCGTGCGTCGACTGGCCGGGGCTGTTCGCCGGATTGCAGTTGCCGTGGCACGAGTCCGGGCACCTGCCGGTGCGCTTCATTGCCCGGAAGCAGTCGTAAAGCTCCTTCTGACTCATCTTCCCGAGCTCGCGCAGGAACCGCTCCGCGGCCTGCTCACGCGCGCACGAGGTGATCGGTGCGTCGGCGCGCTTTGAGATCGCCGCCACGGTGTCGCCGAAGCCGCCGTCCTCGTCGCAGACGAACCTCGAACCACGCGCGCCTGTATAGATGCGCAGGCTCATCGCGGCAGATGCGCGTCAGCGCCAGGACGAGATTCGCGGTTCAGCACTTTGGCGATCATTTCACCTCGGTGCCGCAGCTCTGCCGCAAGGCTACGCCTTCGGCAGGCCGTGTCAAGATGGCCGGCTCGAGCGCCGAATGGGTACCGTCGGGGGCGTTGTGACTGCGCCGCGGAAGCTCGACGAGATCCTCGGAAACGCCCCGCCGACCACGATCGCGCACGTGGTCGAACGGTTGCGCGCCGTCGACGACGTCCTCCCCATCGGCGACGGCGTCGGCTGGTTCACGAAGCTGTACCTCGAGGTGACGGAGGCCGTAGGTGCCGCAGTGGTGCCGGGCGGCTTTCGCAATCCCACGTTCCTCGCGCAACTCGACGTCTCCTTCGCGAATCTCTTTTTCGAGGCGTTGCGGCTGGCGGCGCGCAACCCGAGCGCCACCCCGAAGGCGTGGGCGCCGCTGGTCGAGGCGCGCAATGAGCGCGACATCGCACCGATCCAATTCGCATTCGCAGGAATGAATGCACACATCAACCGCGACCTCCCGGTCGCAATCGTCTCCACGTGTGAGCAGACCGGAGTGAACCTCGACCATGCCGCACGCGAGTACGCCGACTTCGAGCGCGTCAATTCGCTCCTGAAGGTCACGGAAACACGCGTCAAGGCGTGGTTCGCAACCGGCTTCGTCGGAATCGTCGATGCCGCCCTTGGAGACGTCGACGACCGCATCGCGATGTGGGACGTCGCACGCGCTCGCGACGCCGCGTGGGTTCAGGCACAAACGCTCTGGGCGCTTCGATCGGTGCCGGAATTGCAGAGCCAGTTTCTCGCGACGCTCGACCATGTGATCGGATTCGCCGGCCGCGGCCTGCTCGTGCCGGTGACGTAGTGCGACATTGACCACACGCAGGTGAGGCTGTACGGTCGCGCCTGAATCCAACCGGGCAACTGCGGCGTCAGGGAAGGGAGTTCTTGGGCTTTCCGTCGCAGAAATGTGCCGGCCAGAACGTGAGAGGGTCTCGCCGGACTGTGGGCCGCGTATCGCCGACTAACCGTGGCTAGATCGCCGGACAGCCCAGAGCGCCAGGCAGCACGCGGGTTCGCCCGCTTCGCCCACGCCGCCTGGTGGGTACACGTGCTCGCGACCCTCGGAGCGCTGCTCGTACTCAACGTGATCGCGCTCGTCGTCGCGGGCGTGTTCTTCCTCGACTTCGTCCACGAGCACGGTCCGATCAAATCTGAGGTTCCGCGTCAGTCGGTGGTCGCGGAGGACGAGGCGCAGGACCTCGCTCGGCGTTTCGCTCCGATCCTCAAGCTGGACTCGCAGGAGCTGTTCGTCCCGATCCGGCAAGCCGCGTACGTCGGTGAGACGCAGCTGAAGGAAGAGGAGGGGCGTTTCACCAAGGTGGTCGACCCTTCGCCGATCTTCGACAAGCTTCCGGCGACACGGGGCTCCTGCCTGCTCAGCCGAGGCTGCCAGTACTTCCTCGACATTCGCGGCGTCGAGCCGGATCCGCCGAAGCACACCCAGAGGGCGTACGCCGAGCTCGAGAATCATGTGATCCGTTCAGGCGAGAAGCCGACGATCTACGCGCACGTCACGCGCTACGACGACTCCGGCGACTACGCGATCCAGTACTGGTTCCTGTACCTCTTCAACTACCGCCTGAACGAGCACGAGTCCGACTGGGAACAGATCACGGTTCGACTGGACGAGGACAAGGAGCCGGTCGACGTGCTCTACTCCGCACATTCCGGCGGCAACGCCAGCTCGTGGTCGAAGCTCGAGAAGGACGGGAACCATCCCATCGTCTATCCCGCGCGTGGATCGCACGCGAACTACTTCAGGCCTGGGCGGCACCGCGTGCAGATCATCTGCAAGCGCGTGATCGGAAGCATCAGCTCCTGCCTCCGCGGCCGGAAGATCGTCCTCGATCTCGCAGACGGGAACGGCAAGACGCTCGGCCCTGGCGACTACGATCTGGCCCAGCTCACCGGGCCCATCTTCGTAGGAAGCTACGGCTCGGGGAACTACGTGATCATCACCCGGAAACCAGATGTTCTCGCCGATCCGCGCGCCCGGTCCGCGTGGGCCGATCCGCTCCGCGCTCTGCGCTAACCGGCGCGCGTGGCGGTGGCGTGCGAGTCGACGAACGGCGGCGGGTCGAACACGGAATAGATCTCGCGGAGCATCTCTTCGCGGCTGTCGAAGCGACGCTCGTCGTAGCAGCCGAGCGGATTCTCGAGCAGCGCGAATAGACACTTGTTCGAGTAGGTGCACGGCTTCGCGGGCCTGTCGTGCCCCTCGGCGAAGAGTCGTGCGAGGTTCGGATTCGCGACGAGTGGTCGTGCAATCGTGACCGCGTCGCAATCGCCGTCCTCGAGCGCGCGTCGGATCACTGACGCCGTCTGAAACCCGCCCGTGACGAGGACGGGAATCGAGACAGCACGTTTCACCGCGCGCGCGTCAGCGAGATTCGCACCCTCGACCTTGTCGAGAGACCGCGACCACATCCTCTGCATCAGCCGGTTGATCGGCCAGAGCTTGTAGAGAAGGAAGTTGCGGAAGGCGTAGCGGCCGCTCGAGAGCATCGTGTCGTAATGGGCGACGACGTCGTGCAGGGGCAGCTCCCCGGCCGGGTTGTCCGGGTGCGGGAAGCTCGCGCCGGCCGAGACGTGGATCGCGTCGACCCCGGCCTCCTCGAGCCACCGGCAGACCTGCACCGAATCCTCGACGGTGTTTCCGCGACCGAGCCAGAACAGGAAGGCGTTCACGTTCTCGGTCGTGCTGATCTTCACCTGCAGGTGGAAGTCGTCGCCGGCCTGCTCCCGGATCGCGCGCACGACCTCCAGCAGAAATCGCGCCCGGTTCTCGAGCGAACCGCCGTAGCCGTCGGTGCGGTCGTTGATCGCCGAGGAAAGGAACTGGGTGAAGAGGTAGCCGTTCGCTCCGTGGATCTCGACGCCGTCGAGGCCGGCCTCGCGCGCCCGCCGCGCACCTTCGCCGAATGCGATCGCAATCTCGCGCAACTGGGCGGGGGTCGCGCGTTCGCTCTCGAATCCGTGCAGTGGATCGGGTTTCGACGTCGAGCTCAGTCCCTTCTGATAGTCGATCCCGGGGATGTCGCGCTGGCGTCCGCCGTGGGCGAGCTGGAGGATGTACTTGCAGCCCTCCTCGTGGACGCGCTCGCCGAGCCGGCGCCAGAACGGAATGCGATCGTCGCGGTCGATCGACGCGTACCCGGGGACGATGAAACCGCGCCGGTCGACGCCGCACCAGGCGGAGATGATGGCGCCGACGCCGCCACGCGCAAAGCGCCGCTCCCAGTTGATTCGAGCCTGCGTGCCCGAGCCGTCGTAGTCGTCGAAGCGTCCAGAGATACTGGAGCGGAAGATCCGATTGTCGACCTCGAGGTTCCGGAACCGGAGCGGTGTGAAGATCGGGTCGGCTATGGCGAGGTGAACGGTGGCGGGTCGTAGACCGACAGGATCTGCTCGATCATTTCCTCGCGCGAGTCGAACCGGCTCTCCTCGTAGCAGCCGAGCGGGTTCTCGATCTGGTTGATCAGGCACTTGTTCGAGTAGGTGCACGGCCGCGCCGGGCGGTCGACGCCTGACTGCCAGAGCTTCACGAGATCGTTGTTGGCGATCAGAGGCCGGCCGATCGTCACACCGTCGCAATCACCGCGCTCGATGGCCGCGGCCACGACCGACGCGGTCTGGAATCCACCGGTGCAGACGACCGGCACGGAAACAGCGTTCTTCACCGCCCGGCAGTCTCCGAGGTTGATCCCTTCCACGCCATGCCTGGTGGGCCGGCGCCAGAGCCACCGGAAGATGCTGTTGAACGGCCAGAAGCGAAAGATCAGATAGTTGCGAAACGTGTGATGGCCGCTCGAAATCATCGTGTCGTACCCCCGTACGACATCGGCGACGGGAAAATCCCCACCCGGATTGCGTGGATGCGGGAACGAGTTCCCCGAGGAGACGTGGAAGCCGTCCACTCCGGCCTCTTCGAGCCACTTGCACACCTGGATCGAGTCCTCGAGCTTCGTCCCCTTCGACCACCAGAAGAAGAGATCGTTCCCATAGTCGACCGCCGTGATCTTGAACTGCAGATGGAAGTCGGTGCCGACCTCGCTGCGAATGGCCCGCACGATCTCGAGTGCGAATCGAGCGCGGTTCTCGAGCGAGCCGCCGTACTCGTCCTTGCGGTCGTTGATCGCGGGCGAGAGGAACTGCGTGATCAGGTAGCCGTTGCAGCCGTGGATCTCGATGCCGTCTGCGCCCGCCTCGCGCGCACGGCGCGCCGCCTGCGCGAACTGCTGCACGAGGTCCTTGATCTGCGGGATCGTCATCCGCTCGCACTCCAGCCCGTGGATCGGCTCTTCCTTGTCGGTCGAGCTCCAGCCTTTCTCGAACTGGATCCCGCCGAGGTCGCGCTGCCGCCCGGAGAAGGCGAGCTGGACGATGTACTTGCAGTCGTGTTCGTGCACGCGGGCGACCAGCTCGCGCCAGAACGGGATCGTCTCGTCGCGGTCGATGTGCGCGTAGTTGGGGACGATCAGTCCGCGAGGGTGAACGGGCGCGTTCGAGGAGATGATCGCTCCAACGCCGCCGCGCGCGAACTTGAGATCCCAGTTGATGTGGATCCGCGTGCCGGTGCCGTCGTAGTTGTTGAAGCGCCCGGCGAGGCTCGACCGAAAGACGCGGTTCTTCACCGTCAGGTTCCGGAACTGCAACTGCTCGAAGATGACACTCGCGTTCAAGCGGCCTCCCGTTCCGGGACAGGGTCGTAGACGGACAGGATCTCGCGAAGCATCTCCTCCCTCGACCCGAAACGACTCTCCTCGTAACAGCCGAGCGGGTTCTCGACGAAGTTGAAGAGGCACTTGTTGCAATACGTGCACGGACGCGGCGCACGGTCGTGTCCTCGCTCGAACCACTGGACGAGATCGGGATTCGCGATCAGCGGCCGGGCGATCGTCACTCCGTCGCACGACCCATCCTCGATCGCCGCCGCGATCACGGACGCCGTCTGAAAGCCGCCGGTGCAGATCACGGGGATGCCCACCCTCTCCTTGACGGCCCGGGCGTCGGCGAGGTTGATCCCTTCGACGCCCTTCCTGCTCGGCTTCTCCCAATGCCACTTCCAGATCGCGTTCAGCGGCCACCAGCGGAAGATCAGGTAGTTACGGAACGTGTAGAGGCCGTTCGAGATCAGCCCGTCGTAGGTCTTGACCACCTCCTTGACCGGGAAGTCGCCCGCCGGGTTGCGCGGGTGCGGAAACTCGCCGCCCGTGCTGACGTGGATGCAATCGACGCCGGCGTCTTCGAGCCAACCGCAGATCTGCAGCGACTCCTCGAGCCGAGTGCCCTCGGGCAGCCACGGAAGGATCTCGCCGAGATGCTCGCGGATGCTGATCTTGAAGCCGAGGAAGAAATCGTCACCGACCTCGGCGCGAACGGCCCGCACGACCTCGAGGGCGAAGCGTGCCCGGTTCTCGAGCGAGCCGCCGTACTCGTCGTCCCGGTCGTTGATGGCTGAGCTGAGGAACTGCGTGAAGAGGACGCCGTTGGCGCCGGCGAGCTCGATCCCGTCGGCCCCTGCTGCACGCGCGCGTCGGGCGCCTGCGGCGAACGCGGCGACGATCTCGTCGATCCCCTCGGCCGTCAGGCGTTCGCACCGGAAGCCGTTCAGCGGCTCCGGCTTCTCCGTCGAGCTCACGCCCTTCGGGTAATCGATGCTCCCGATGATCCGCTCGCGGCCCGCATGCGCGAGCTGCACGATGTACTTGCAGTCGTACGCGTGCACACGCCGAACGAGCTCGCGCCAGAACGGGATGCGATCGTCCCGATCGATCAGCGCGTAACCCGGGAGAAGCCGACCGTGCGGGTGAACCGGAGCGTGCGACGAGATGATCGCCCCGACGCCGCCTCGCGCGGTTTTCAGATCCCAGTTGATCCGCGTCTGGGTCCCGGACCCGTCGTAGTTGTCCCAGCGGCCGCCCGTGCTCGACCGGAAGATTCTGTTCTTGACCGTGAGGTTCGGCAGGCGGAGCGGTTCGAAGATAGCGCTCATACTCACGGCCGGATGATGTTGCTCCGTCCGCACATGCAACTCTCCTTCTTCCGACGGCTGCCTGAATCTACGACCGGCTTCGCCGGGGATCAAGGCCGGCCCTGGACATCGCTGCGAGCGAGTCGCAGAATGTCGAGCCCGTGACCGTGGATCGCCCGCCGTCCGATCCCGAGGCGCATTACGACGCCGTAGTCGTCGGGTCGGGCTTCGGCGGCTCCGTGACGACGTACCGTCTGGCGGAAGCCGGGATGTCGGTCTGCCTGCTCGAGCGAGGGAAGCCGTGGGGGCCCGGCTCGTTTCCGCGCAGCCCTTGGCAGACCGCCAGGAATTTCTGGGACCCGAGCGAGGGGATGCACGGGCTCTTCGACGTCTGGTCCTTCCGCGGCCTCGGCGGCATCGTCGCCAGCGGGCTCGGCGGGGGCTCGCTCCTCTACTCGAACGTCGTGCTCCGCAAGGACGAGGCTACGTTCGTCAAGGAGGACCTCGAGCGCGGCGGCTACGAGTACTGGCCCGTCGACTACGGTGACCTCGAACCCCACTACGAGCGGCATGAGGAGATGCTCGCGGTGACGCCGTATCCATTCGACCGTCCGCCCTATGACGGCACCTACAAGACGAAAGCGATGCAGCTCGCCGCCGGCGAGCTCGGGCTCGAGTGGTTCCTGCCCCCGGTCGCCGTCGCGTTCGCGGGTCCCGACGACGCGCCGGGCGAGCCGATTCGGGCGGACTCCCCCAACCTCCACGGACGTACCCGGCTGACCTGCCGCCTCTGCGGCGAATGCAACGTTGGCTGCAACTACGGCAGCAAGAACACGCTGGACTTCAACTACCTCTCGCTCGCGAGCCTGCGTCACGGCGCCGCGATCAGGACCCGCTGTGAGGTCAAGACGTTCGCACCGCGGGCGGGCGGCGGCTACACGATCAGCTTCGTCGACCACACGGATGCAGTGGAAGGCGAGAAGCGAACGCAGCCTCCTCGCGTCCGTTCCATCACCGCCGACCGGCTCGTCCTCTCGGCCGGCAGCTTCGGGACGACGTACCTTCTGCTCAAGAACCGTGCCGCGTTCCCGGCGCTCAGCGATCGCCTCGGGACACGCTTCTGCGGGAACGGCGACATCCTGATGCTCGCGATCGAGGCGAAGGAGAACGGCAGCGACCGGCCGCGTGTGGTCGACCCGGGCTTCGGGCCCGTGATCACGAGCACGATTCGCGTGAAGGATGCGGCCGAGGGCGGTCCCGGCCGCGCCTACTACATCCAGGACGGCGGGCATCCGCAGATCGTCAACTGGATCATCGAGTCCAGCTACCAGCTGGGGGTCCTGCGCCGCGCGATCCGGTTCGCGCTTCAACTCGTGCGGCTCTGGCTCCGGCTGGGCAGGCGCAGCGAGATCGGTCGAGAGGTGTCCGCGTTGTTCACATCCTCGCTCTCGTCGTCATCGCTACCGCTCTTCTCGATGGGCCGCGACATTCCCGACGGCAAGATGAAGCTCACCGATGACGGCTACCTCGACATCGACTGGACGACGCGGCGCTCGGGCGCGTACTTCGAGAACGTCAGGCGTACGGGGCAGGACGTCGCACGCGTGCTGCGTGCCGATTTCCTTGACAACCTGCCGTGGTACGTGGGCCGCGTCACCACCGTGCATCCGCTCGGCGGCTGCCCGATGGGCCGTGACGAGCGCGAGGGCGTCGTGGACTCCTACGGGAACGTCTTCGGCTGCCCCGGCCTGCTGATCGCGGACGGCTCGGTGATGCCGGGCCCGGTCGGCCCCAACCCGTCGAACACGATCGCCGCGCTGGCGCACCGGTTCGCGGACCGCGTGATCGCGGAAGCAGGTTAGCCGGCCGGGAGCGACTCAGACAGGCGCCCCCACCTTCGCCGTCAGCTCCTGACAGAGCTTGTCCAGCTTGTCGCTCTCCTCCTCGATCACCTCGAGCGCCTTCTGCTTGAGCGCAGCCATGTTCGTCGCCGTCGCATTGTCCATGTCGTCGCTGCCGACATTGAGCTCGGTCTGGAAGCGGTAGTAACGGGGGTCGCCCTCGTCGCTGTCGCGGCAGAGGATCCGCATCTGGTGGTCAACCGTGTCGCTGACGCCGTCGAAGACGACGTTCAGGATCGGCTTCGCCCAGAGCGCGAGCCCCCAATCTCTTGCTTCTTCGTAGTGGATCGGGCGGGTGTGCTGTCCCGTCCCGAGCGAGACGACCAGCACCTCGTCCGCGTCGGGATGGAGCTCCTTCGTCTCGACGTAGGCGCACATCGCCGGGTTGTTCGCGTAAACGCCGCCGTCGACGAGACCGCCGTGCGGTTTCGTCGTCGTCAGCTCCTCCGGCTCGAAAAACGTCGGCGCGGCGGAGGTCGCCCGAGCCACGAAACGCATCGGGAAGTCGTGGCCCGGATCATCGAGCGCCTTGTGGCGCGCGAAGAACCACGGTTCCCGCGTCTCGAGCTCGTAGCTGGTCACGAGCGTCTCGGTGACGGCTTTGCTGAGCGGCACGTCGCCGAAGTAGTCCTTCAACACCGCCTCGAGGCCCGCGGCGTCGTACTTCTCGTCCAGCAGGCTGTCCACCGCGATGATCCGGTGCCAGAGCGAGCGGCTGAAGATCCGCGAGCCCTCCTTGGCGTACAGGTCGGCAAGGTCGGACGCCGTGTACTGGGGTCGCTCCTCGTCATCGTTCGAAGGCTTGACGAGACCGAGCGCGAGGATTCCGCCGGTCGACGTCCCGGCGATCAGATCGAACAGATCGGCGATCCGCGCCTCGGTTCGCGTCTCGATCTCACTCAGAATCATCGCGGGAATGATCCCGCGGATTCCGCCGCCGTCGATCGAGAGAACTTTCTTGAAGTCTGCCATTGCGCGCTCCTCCGCTCGGTTGTCGAGCCGGACCGCGCCGCAGTCGTCCGGACGGCTCCCTGTCAAGCTACGACGCCGCGTCCCCGCCGTCAAGGTGGCTCTCTTCAGTGCCGCCGAGGCTTGAGCGCATCCTGCTCGGCTGGAGCGCAGGCCACCGGCGGTGACGCATCGGTGATGCCTGGGAGACGGAGGTGTGACGGCAGCCGACGATGATCGCCGGCTGATGCGGGTCACGAGCGCGTAGCGGGGCCGCGGGTGAGCCATCTCGTCGTCGACGACCTGACCAACCTCGCCCCATGGCGCGCTCGAACGCCAGGCGGGGCAGCGTCGAACGCGATCAAGCTCGAACCGGACACGGAGTCGCCGCTCGGCGGCCCGACGCTGACGATCCGGGCGACGGCGGACGCGCAAGGGCATCGCGTGGAGCGGGCGCGCGCCGCGGTCGACTTGACGTCCTTTGCCGACCTCGAGCTCTGGGTGAGGAGCGACCGAGTCGCCGACGGCTCCGACGGCCGACCGTTCTTCTTCGAGCTGCGCCTGGGCTCGGCCGCACTCGCGGTCGGCGCCGCCGGCAACGACTGGCACAGGCTGATCCCAGTCGCAGCCCAGGACGTGTGGCAGCCGGTCCCGCTCGCACTCGACGATCTGCCGGCCGCGGTCCGCAGCGCGCTCACGGCGATCTCGTTCACATGCGTCGACGCGAGCACGCCGTTCACGATCCACCTCGACCGGATTCTCGCGGTCAGCGGCGAGCTCGTCGGGGACGTCGATGCCGCCCTGCTCGACCGCCTCGGTGGCAAACTCGAGGTGGCGGGGGCAGCAGTCCCGGCGATCGTCGAGCCGGCCGCGGCACCGAACGGGCCGTTCTTCCGGATCAAGAACTACGCCGTCAGGCCGGCCCTGGAACGCTCGCCTTCGGGCGGGATACGAACCGACCACACAGAGCACGGCTTCTCGATCAGACCGCCCAGCGTCGCAGTGGACCTCTTCTACGCGATCGAGGCGGTCGCCGATGCCCGCGCCGACGCGGCCCGCCTGCTGGAGTTCGCGTTCTCCGATCTGGCGCCGCGCTCGACGCTCGACGTCGCCGGTCGCCCGCTGACGGTCGATTGGGTGGAGGCGCCGCCACTCGCCCTTCCCGCCATTCCAACCCAACCGACCCTGCACGTCAAGGTGGCGACGTCGCAGCGGGCAAGCGCCGCTCGCGAGGCGGCGGTACCGCCGTTCAACCGAATCGACCTGGAGGTGGATAGCCGTGCCAGCGCGTAGCGGCGGTTCGAAGCTTGTGGTCGTGAACCTCCGGAACCAGCCCGTTGAAATCCATCACGGAGACGAGGTCGTCGTGGTCCCGCCGAACGCGCAAACGGAGCTCCCGGTCGTGCGGGCGGGCGGGGAGCACCTCGCCGAGCTCGCGCGACAGGGGCTCGTCTCCGTGCAGTCGCTCAAGTCCGCGGAAGGCGCCGCAGGCTCGAAACGCCCTCGCACCGCCGCGGTCTCACCCCGCTCGACCAGCGCGCGTAAGAAGCGGTCGCGCGCGCGTGCCAAGCCGCCGAAGTCGCCCGAGGGAGGAAGCTGATCGTGGCTACGAACATCGGACTCAACGTCATCGAGGTCGACGGGAGCGCACCCGCCGCGATTCAGGGCGCAGCCGTCTCCGTCGGGGCGTTCAACATCGTGACCAGGCGCGGCGTGCCGAACCGGCCGGTCAGGATTACGAGCTTCACAGACTTCGTCGACCGCTTCGGCGGCTTCGACACGGCCAGCTTCGGCGCCTACCTCGTCAAGGGGTTCTTCGACAACGGTGGCCAGCGCGCCTATGTGAGCCGTGTCGCCGGGGCGGGTGCGGCCGCGCCGACGACTGCCTCCGCGGCGTTCCGCCGGAGCGACGCCGCCAACGCAGCGGCAGTGCTTCAGCTCGAAGGCGGCTTCCGCGGGCAGCCGGACCCCGGCAGATGGGCTGAGGACGTGCGTGTCACCCTGACCCCGTCCTTCGCCACGCAGGTCCGGGAGGGGACCGCGGCGATCGCGAAAGACGGAACGACGCTCGCCGGGCTCGCCGGCTTCGCGATCGACGACACAGTTCTCGTCAGCGCCGGCGCGAACCGCGCGATCGTCACCGTCACCGCGCTCAACCCGGCCACCGGTGAGATCAAGTGGGCCCCCGATCTCGCAAACCCAGGCGACTTCGCCCCTGCGAACACGACGGTCGTCTCGACCGACTTCGACCTCACTGTCACGCGGCAGGGCCAGACGCCGCCCATCTCGGAGACCTGGCCGCGCCTGACGCTCCGCCAGGGATCGCCGAGCTACGCCGTGACGATGCTGAACGACTCGACGCGCGGCTCGAAGCTCGTCCGCGCGACAGATCCGCGCCAGGCGGCAAACCGGACCACGCCCGACACGCCTGGGCATGAGGTGACCCTCGCGCTCGCCAACGGGGGCGACGGGACCGTCGCCGAGAACGACTTCATCGGCGACCAGGCGGCGCACACCGGGTTCTTCGCGTTCGACCCGCTCGACATCCAGCTCGTCTGCACCGAGCGCTCCGACCCGGCGATCGTCAACGCGGCGCTCGCGTACTGCGAGAACCGCGGCGACTGCATGTTCATCGGCTCGGTCCCTGAAGCCTCTGTGTCTGGGGGGACCGCGATCGAATACGGCGCGGCCTTCCAGGGTAAAAAGGTATACGGCGCCATGTACGGGCCATGGGTCGGCGTTCCCGATCCGCTTGCCCAGGGACCGACGAAGATGCGGCGCATCCCACCCACGGGGCACGTGATGGGCGTTTACGCCCGCATCGAGACCACGCGCGGCATCCACAAGGCGCCCGCCGGGGACGAGGCGAGGCTGCTCGGGGTGCTCGACGTCGAGTACCAGCTGAGCGACGCCGAGCACACCGACCTCGTGACGATAGGGAGCGTCAACGGCATCCGGGCGATCGCGGGCGCAGGCATCGTCGTCGACGCCTCGCGGACGCTCAGCACGGACATCCGCTGGCGCTACGTGAACGTCCGGCTGCTCTTCAACTATGTCAAGACGAGCCTGAAGCAAGGGCTGCGGTGGGTGAAGCAAGAGCCGAACCGCGATCGTCTCTGGGACGCGGTCAAGTTCGGGTCGGTGCGTCCCTTCCTGATGGAGCTGTGGCGGCAGGGCGCGTTCGGCGCAGGAACGCCGGAGCAGGTGTTCACGATCATCTGCGACGCGACCAACAACCCGCCGGACGAGGTGGACAAGGGCAACTTCAAGCTCGAGGTCTACTTCTACCCATCGAAGCCTGCAGAGACGATCTTGATCGTCGTCGGGCAGCAGCCGTCCGGCGCGACCGCATCCGAGGCGTGACGTACCAGACGAGAGAGAGGAGGTGACGACGCGATGCCGCAGGTTGGCGACATCTGGGAGTCGTATCGGGCGAACGAGTTCGTCTTGATCATCGACGGCACCGAGAGCCCCGGGGTGAGCAAGATCAGCGGGCTCTCCGAAGGCGAGGTCGAGACCATCGAGCAGCCCGATGGCGCCTCGAACCACGTGTACAAGATCGCCGCCGCCAAGGTGAAGTTCGATCCGCTCACGATCGAGCGCTACGTCGACGGCAGCCCGGAGGACAAGCGCTTCCGGGACTGGTTCAAAGCTGTCTTCGAGCTCAACTCGACGACGCAGGGCGGCTCGGCCATCCGCAAGAACGGGATGATCGAGAAGCGGCACAACGGCACGAAGGTGATGACGTTCGCCTTCCGCAAGGCCTGGATCAAGTCCTCGAAGTTCACGGATCTGGAAGCTGGATCGACCGCGCTGCTCAAGCAGACGATCGTCCTCGAACACGAGGGGCTGGAACATGTCGAGTAACGGAACACCCGCAGGGCGAGAGTTCGAGTTCACGCTCCCGATCGGCTACGTCGACCCCGAGGGGCAGATCCACAGGCAGGTCGTGCTCCGCAAGATGACCGGTCGCGAGGAGGCGATTCTCGCCGACCGCAAGTACCAGCGGAACGGGGGCAAGCTCGTAACCGAGCTCCTCCACAGCTGCGTGGTCAAGCTCGGCGGCCTCGAGTCGAATGGCAAAGGGCCGATCGCGTCGCTCTACTCGGCCGACCGCAACTACCTACTGCTCAAGCTCCGCAGCATCACGTTCGGGCCGGAGCTCGAGGCGACGTACACCTGCCCCGGCTGCGGGGAGGGCATCCAGCTCCTCGAGAACCTCGACGACCTCCCGATTCGCGTGGTGGCCGAGGGGGAAGAACAGCAGGAGATCGCGATCGAGCTCGAGGACGGTTACGTCGACCGCGAGGGCCAACTGCATACCGCGCTGACGATGCGCCTGCCGACCGGGACCGACGAGGAAGCGGTCGCCTCGCAGATGCGCGAGAACGCGTCGCTGGGCAAGAACGCGCTACTCGCCCGCTGCGCGAGGAGCCTGGGTGAGGTTCCGAACCACCGGCTCGAGGCGCTCGGCCCAAGGATCATGAGCGAGCTGACGATGACCGATCGCCGGCTCATCGACAGGGCGCTCAACGACGCGGCTCCCGGCGTCGACCTCGTCCGGGAGCTCGAATGCCCGCGGTGCGCCAAAACGTTCACGGCGAGCCTCGACCTGTCGAATTTTTTAGCGCTGGCCTAGATCTCGATGCCTTGCGCGGCGAGATCTTCTTCCTCGCTTACCACCTGCACTGGTCGTGGGGGGAGCTGATGGAGCTCGACACCGGCGAGCGTCGCTCCTACGTCCGGCTGCTCGTCGAGCAGATCGAGCGGGAGAACGCAAGGCTCGAAGAGGCGAGGCACGGGTAGACGATGCCGCTCGCGATCCTCCTGCAGGAGCGGTTCTCGGTGCTGACGGAGGGCCTGAAGAAGGTCGAGCGGTGGCAGGCGGCTATGGAGACCTTCACGCTCGTCATCGATCGTCTGCGAAGCGCCTACCTCGTTGCGTGGTTCGGCACGCCGCTCCCGGTGGCGGGGTTGCAGCTGAAGGTCGCCTTCAGCAACATGGACGAGCTCCGCCGCCGCTGGATCGCGATCGGCTCCGGACGGAGGGAGACGCCGGCCGTCGGCCCGAACCTGATGGAACCGGTGCTCGGGATGCAGGGGACACTGGTGGGGGTGCTCGCCTCGCCGGTGTACAGCGCACTCTTCGGTCTCGCGCTCGCGTCGCTGATGGACCGGTGGTACGTCGCGGCCTACGGGGTCGCCAACTGGCTCACGGCTGGGCTGCTCGGAACCGCCGTCTTCACCGCCGGCGCAGTTGCGCTTCCCTACCTCCTGCTGGCCTGGGCGACCAGCGGCCAGCCGCGGGAGCTCTTCGATCTCCTCGGAGCGGCAGCCGAGCTCGCAGAGCCGCTGCGGCGATTCTGGCTCCAGGTGACCGGGCCTCGCGAGGCCGTGCGCAACCCGCTGTTGCGCGAGCTCCTCCTGCTGGGCGACCGGATCGCGGGGCTCGTGTCGCTCCTCCTCGGCGCGTTCGCGGTGCTCGTCACGCGCGTCGGTCCGCTCCTCGAGCCGATGCGCGCGGGGATCCTCGCGACGGCGAATCTGGCGAACGAGCTCTGGCTCCTGTTCGTCTTCGTCGTCCGGCAGACGATCGACTTCGCCGTCGGCCTCGTCGCAGGTCCGGACTCCGTTGCCAGCATGCTCAGCTCGGTCATCGGGCTGTTCACGAAGACGTTCAGGACGCTCGGCGCGTCACTGGGGCGGGTCTGGGACACGATCAGTGGTTTCTTCTCGGGGTTCTTCGGCCTGGCCGAGCTCGTCGCCGGCGACTGGGCGCGCTGGGGGATTCCGTTCATCCGGTCGCAGACGATCGACCACCCGACGGTCGCCTACGTCCGCTCGTTCATCGGCCAGCTCTCGGTCGCAGCGGCGTGGCGGGCGCGGACCGCGCCTCCGGCCTCGCACGCGGCTCCCACTCCGAGCTCGCCCGGGATGATGAGTCGATTCGGCAGCTGGCTGCTCGGACGGCTCGCCCCCGGCATGCCGACGTCGACTCCGACGCTCCCGACGATCCCGAGCCTGCCCCCTACCGTCCCGCTCGGCGCGATCGGCCCGCTCGCCCGCGGCGCCCTGAAGCTCGGGGTCGTCGCAAATCCGCTCGAGCTCGGGCCGGACGCGACCGCGGTGCTGCGGCGAGCCGCTCATCCGCCGAGCATCTTCGCCGGCGAGTGGGCCCGCCTCGGGAAAGAGGCGCAGAAGAAGGAGCCGCTGGAGCGAGCGCTCGAGACCGCGACCTACCTCAGCCTGGTCGAGCGCATCGTCTCTCCGGCGGCGGCCCAGCGGGTGCGGACGCTGGAGGGGCTCCTCTCGCGGCTCGACGCGTACATCAGGAAGGAGCGACCCTTGCAGCCGGTCCTCGACGTCCCTGAGCCGACGGAGCTCCGGCCGGTGATCGCGACGCTGCGCGTGCGGGCACAAGGGTCGTCCGAGCCGACTCTACGCTCCTGGGTCGACGACCTGAAGGCGGCGCTCGGGGCCGCTCCGTATCCGATCCCTGCGGAGCGCTGAGGCGTGCCGATCGACTTCGCCGCCATCGCAGCGCAGTTCCGCGATCCGCTGCTTGCGCAGATGAGGCCGCTCGAGCCGCTGTTCGAGCGGCTCGAGGAGGCCGTGAAGAAGATCGCGGAGGACGCCGAGAAGGCCGAGCGGGCGACGCGGGCATACCCGATCCTGCGGTACTACGGCGATGCGCTGACAGTCCGCGTCGTGCCGCTCGAAGGGATCGCACTCCTCGACTCGGCGCCGCCGCTCGGATTCGTTCAGGGACTCCAAACGGGGGGCCGCGAGTTCCTCGCCGGCATCGGCTGGACGCGAACCGCCATCACCCAGGAGCTCGCGCTTCCCCGGATCGCCGGCGTCACCGCCGACGCCCTGCAGGCGATCGTCGATTCGATCGACCGGTTCGCGACGCCGACGCCGGGCATGTTCGACCCACGGGAGCGACGGCTGTCCGACCTCTTCGGGCAGCTCGTGCTGGCCTACAACAGCCTGCTCGGCCCCGAGGCGAGGAAGCAGCTCGTCGGGGTGGCCCGTGGGGCCGCCGGAATGATGACCCTCTACGAGGAGTACAAGAAGTTGTTCCCCGACAAGGAGGCGGCCGCCGCCCCGATCGGTGCGATCGACAAGTGGGTGGCGAGCCTCGACGACCTCGCGCTCACCTTTCTCGACCTCGTCCTGCTGCTGCCGGTTCTCGGCGACGTCCTCGCGGTGCTCCTGCACGACGGGTCGCTCGCCGCCAAGCGCAAGATCCTGACGGAGCTGAGCAGGGTCGAGGCGGACGTCGTCGGAATGCGCACCGCGGCGATGGAAGGGCTGATCGCCGGCGCGTCGCTCGGCGGGCTTGCGCAAGCCTGGCTCGGTGCGGCCCGTGCGGTCATCCTGGCCGACCTCGTGATCCTCACGACCGCGGCCCCGGCGCTCCTGGACGGGCTCCTCACGGGCTTGCGCAGGTTCGCCGAGGGGGTGACGGCGTGGGGCAAGTGGCTCACCGACCTGGTCGAGACGATCCGCGCGCTCTACGTGGCGATCATGGACTTCGACCTCTTCGGCTTCGCGCTGCGGCAGGTCCTGCCCGGGTGGATCGTCTCCCGCCTTCCTCTGATTCCGACGGTGACCGTCGACGACATCGTCGGGCTGCTGATCGGCGAGGCGTTGAAGGGGATTCGCGACACGCTGAACAGGTTCTTCGACGCTGCGCTCTTCGTCCTCTGGGTCCTTCCGGGTGACTACTACTACAACAAGGTCAAGGACATCGCCGCGGTCGTCAACATTGTCCTCACGCCGACGGCGTTCAGGCTCCCACCGGACGTGCTGCCGACAGGGCCACTGGCCGGCTTCCCCGACATCGGGGAGGCCTTCTTCGGCGGCGGCAGGGGAACGGCACTCGTCTCGGCGATCGATCGATTCGGGGCGGAGCTGGGGGGAAGCGTCACGGCCTCGCTCGGCGGCGCCGAGACAATGCTGGCCGACCTCGGCACGACGTTCGCCGACGCGGCCGATCGCGCCGTCGTGCTGGGCTCTCCCCTCCAGATGCGCGCGTTCGCCCTGGACGCCGCGGAGATGTCCGAGCGTGTCTTCGGACCTGAGGCGGACCGTGTCCGCGAGCAGGCGGCGTCACGGCGCCCGGACGTCCTTGCGGCGGCCTTCGAGACCGCCGTGACCTCTGGGGGGTTCGCGCTCGTGGGCGCGGCGATCCCGGCGTACGTCGGCGAGATGCGGCGCTTCTGGGAGCAGAAGCGCCCGCCGCTCGAACGGCCCACGTCGCCGCACATCCTCGCCCGCCACGGCCGCCTCGGCGCCGTCCGCATCCCGCGCATGACGGTCCGAGCGCCCGGGCGGACCCCGGACCGCGCGCTCGCGACGGTCGTGGCCGAGCGCTTCCACTCGGCTGTCGACGACGCGTACCTCCAGGGCCGACGCGAGTTCGAGCGACTGGGCGGGCCGCCCCTCCGGCGCCCGTCGCGCGGCGCGAGGCCTGCGAGGAGAGGCCGCTGAGATGGACGACACCGAGCAGATCGTCACCCAGCTCGGATTGCTGCTCACGCAGATGCGCTACTCGCGCCGCGCGCTCGAGAACATCGAGCTCGCGACGACCAAATACGCCGGCATCACGCTCAAGGTCGCCGGCGGACCGGGCGCCGCGGCGCTCGGCGCGCCGCCGCTCATCGACGGGGCGCTGAAGGTCTACGTCGTCAACATCGACGACCTCACCTCCGGAGGCACCGGCATCGGAGACATGCTCGCGGGGGTGATCGGCGGCGCCGGGCGCTTCCTCGGCGGTTTCTTCGGCGGCCTGGTCGGCGGAACGGTCAGCGGCGTCGCGTTCCCGTACCTGTTCGCGCAGATGCGGCACATCGTGGACACGCTCGAGCGGATCCTGAACCGGATCGGCGTCAGCCCGGGCGAGGCCGGCGCCGGTGGCAAGGAGGCGGAGGGCGGCCTCAGCATCATGGCGCAGCTCGGCTCGCTCGCCGAGACGCTTCGGGCGGTCGCGGCGGTGTTCCGCGCCGCCGCGCCGGAGGGCACCGGACCGGTGGCGGAGCCGCCGGCGACGAGCTCCGTGCGCACCTACCTCGACCTCGTGCGCGCGCTCTCGCGCGTCGTCGATGGGCTGATCCTGCTCGTTCCGATGCTGATGGGGGCCCTCGCGTCGTTCCTGATCCGGCTGGACGACATCAAGCTCGCGATCGTCGACCTGCTCCAGTTCGCCCTGCGGAACGTGCTCCTGCTGCGGGCGGCAGTGCTGGCGATCGTGCTCGACACGCTTTCGCTGGCAGGCCGTCTCGCCGCGAGCATCGTGGGCATCGTCTCGACGACCATTGGCACGATCCTCGAGTCCCTGTTCCGCGTCATCCACGTGGCGCTCGAGACAGCCGTGGCGGCGATCCGGATCGCGAGCACGGGAATCAAGAACACGATCGACGCGCTCATGCTCTTTCTCCGGGACGGCGTCGGCGCGGTGCTGATCGCCCTCGGAAACATGCGGATCTTCCGGCTCGTCTTCCACCTCGCCGAAGTGCTCCCCCACGTCCTCCCGGCGATCGCCCGCATCGTCGACCGGCCGCTCAGCGCTGCGGAGACGAAGGCGCTCGGCGCGACGCCGCTGATTCCGCTGCCGATCACCGCGCCCGGGAGCGCGCCGGTCCCGATCGCTGCGTTCCCCGACCTCGCGGAGAAGCTGCTCCCGGCCGCCAAGCAGAAGGAGCTCGTCGACCGGGTCGACGCGCTCGGGAAGACGATCAGGGACGAGTCGAAGGTCAGCTTCGGGGCCGTGCAGGGAGCCCTCGACGGGATCGGCGCCCGCATGCGGGACACGGTCGGCAAGCTCGACGCCGGCCTCGACCGCGAGCTCACGGACCGACTCGGCCGCGCGAAGGGCCATGCAGAGACGCTCGCCGGCTCCCTTCGTGCCGCCGAGGAGGTGGCGAAGCACCGGCCGTCGACGGGGCTCGAGAAGATCGCGGAGGCCTACGAGCAGTGGCTCGGCACCGGCGGGATGACGAGGCTCATGGGCGAGCTCGAGAAACACTTCGCGGCGACGCCGACCGAGGGCTCGTCCGGCGCCGGATCGATCGCCGGCCGCGTCGTCGGAGCCGTTCTGGAGCGGGCCGGGACACGCTCGGTCGTGGTGGAGGTCGGTGAGGTCACGATCGACCTCGGCGAGGCTTCCCCCGCCGCAGCGGAGGGGGCGCTGGCTCCGACGGCGAGCTTCGACGGCGATGCGTTCCTGGCCTGGCAACAGAACCGCGAGGACCGACTGGGGATCGTGCCCCCGCCGGACCTCGCTCTCGCTTGAGGGAGGACGATGGACCGAAAGACCGGATACCTCGCGAGCATCTTCAACATCCCACCGCTGATCTTCCGCTTCCAGTTCAACCCGGCCCTGCTGAGCGAGAAGAAGGCATTCAAGTACGACCCGGCCAACAGCTTCGGCAAGTGGGGCTTCGACCAGACGAGCGCCGCGAGCGGCGTCTTGAAGTCGGCGATCGGCTTCTACCAGGACATCGAGGAGATCGGCTCGCTCCTCATCGGCGTGAAGCCGCTCGAGCCGGTCGAGGGCGATCCCCGCAGCTTCGAGCTCGAGTTCGCGCTCGACTCGTCGACGCCCGGCCCGCTCGACAAGGACGATCACTACGGCGGCAGCATCAAGCCCGACCTCGCGCTCCTGCGGTCCTTCATGGTCCCGACCTGGACGGCGGGCGACCTGCTGAAGACGATCGCGGCCAAGAAGTGGGTGTGCTTCACGAGCCCGCCGCCCTGCACCCTCAACTACGGAGGCATCAACGCCGAGTGCGTCATGACCGACCTCAACATCAAGCACGTCCTCTTTCAGGACAACGGCGATCCCTTGCGGGCTGAGGTCACCTGCACGCTCAAGGAGCAGTCGTTCTCGCTCGACCCCGTCATCGGGACCGTGACTCGGCTCATCGACGTGGCCAAGAGCTACAACCGGGCCGGGATCGGCACGGACTTCGCCGCGAACACTCCGATCGTCGGAGCCTTCATCTAGGAGATCTGGTGCCCGTCGACCGCAGATCGCGCTACCGCCCCCTCCCGGTCCTCCTCGAGCCCGACGCCGAGGGCATTCCGCATGCCGCCATTCCGGCACGGCCCGTCCCGGCTCCCGATCCGGAGGCGACCCCGTACTTTCACACCTTCGTCGCCGGCGAGACGATCGAGCTCCTCGCGTGGCGCTACCTCGGCTCGAGCGAGGCCTGGTGGATGATCGCCGACGCGAATCCCGCCCTGTTCCCGCTCACGATCGAGCCCGGCACGGTCGTCGTGATCCCGACCGACGCAGCCCCCGGCCGAGTCGAGCGGACGAGGTCGTTCTAATGGCGAAGAAGCCGCACCTGGGGATCAAGCTCGAGGGCGCCGACAACCCGCTCGACCCGCTCGCGCGCGCCGTGACGATCGAGGACAACGACCGTCTCGTCGACGAGGCCCGGCTGACGTTCGCCGACCCCGACGGCAAGGGCGCAGAGCTCATCGGAGACGGGAAGAAGCTGACGATCGAGCTCGGCTGGGACGACGAGTTCGCCGTCCTGTTCGAGGGCGTCGTCGTCGAGCGGAAGCCGGAAGCGGGCGCCGGAGGCATGAAGACGCTGACCGTCGTCGCGCGCGACCTCTCGCACAAGATGAGCGAGAAACCGGTCACCGTGCTGCACGAGGAGGGCACGCTCGAGACGATCGTCACGAAGATCGCAAGCCAAAACGGCTGGAAGAAGGAAAGCCGCAACGCCAACATCACCTGCGACCCGAATCCGAAGCTCACCGAGCTGAACGACCGGCACCAGGTCGACAAGACGGACTATCAGTACCTGCAGCACCTCGCCGACCTCTACGGCGCGCGGGCGTTCGTCGAGTACAACGACGGGCGCTCCCAGTTCTACTTCGTCTCGAACCGGACGCTGCTCGAGGCTGACGCGCTCGGCCGCCTCGAGTACTGCCGCGGCCTGAGCAAGCTGATCGAGTTCAAGTACGAGAGCGTCGCCGCGCGCTGCGCCCGCCAGCTCGTTCTCAGCGTCGTCGATCCGACCACCGGCGATCTCAAGACGGCGGTCGGCGATCCTCCGCCTGCTGCAGGCCCGGCTGCGCCGGAGGGGACCGCGACCCCGGCTTCGGCCCCCACGCCCACACCCGGGCAGCCGTCCGATCCCGACCGCGCGAAGCAGGTGGTCGTGTTCGACCCGACTCGCGTGCTTGGGCTCCGCGGCCAGGGTCGCGCGGTGGGGACGATCTTCCTCCGGGCGAAGGGCAAGGTCGAGATCATGGGCATCGCACCCTGGGCGGCCGGCGACTGGTACGTCTCGAAGGCGACCCACACCTGGCGAGACGTCCGCACGGCCGAGGATCTGAAGAAGGGCGGCAAGCGCTCCTCCTACGAGACCAGCTTCACGGCGACGAGGTAATGAGGAGCGACGCATGAACCCGTCGGATGTCCGCCGCCACGTCGGCAAGTACTACGGCAAGTACAGCGGCGAGGTGATCGACGTCGCCGACCGGTCGAAGCTGGGGCGGATCAAGGTGACCGTTCCCTCGGTGCTCGCCGACGTGCAGGTGTGGGCCCGGCCGTGCTTCGCGTCCGGCCACTTCTTCGTTCCTCCGGTCGGCGCGAAGGTCTGGGTCGAGTTCGAGGGCGGCGACACGGGCTACCCGCTCTGGGTCGGGACGTGGTACCCGCAGGGAACCGTGCCGCCGCAGGCCGACAAGCCGTCGCCGACCGGCCGCGTCGTACATACCCCGTCCGGCCACGTGATCGAGCTGAGCGACGAGGACGGCAAGGAGAAGCTCGTCATCCGCCACAAGCTCGATTCGTTCGTGTCGATCGACGAGAAGGGCAGCGTCCTCGCGGCCAACCAGAAGGGGTCGTACGTGTTCCTCAACGCTGACAAGGCCGAGGTCAGCGTGACGAGCGAGCAAGGGCACATGGTCACGCTCGGCTCGAAGGGAGTGGTCGCGGTCGAGAAGGGCGGCTCGCGGGTCGAGATCACGGACGGGAAGGTGAAGATCACGGGGACGACCTCGGTGCAGATCGTGGCGAAGGAACTCTCGCTCGCCGCCGGCTCGATCAGCCTCGGCGGCAGCGCGGCGATGTCGGCGATTCTCGGCGAGGCGTTCATGACCGCGTTCGCCACCCACGTCCACCCGACGGCGTTGGGGCCGTCGGGCCCGCCGACGCCGCCCATCCCTCCGACGGCGGTCCTCTCGAGGTCGGTCAAGGTGCAGCCGTGAGCGCTTGCAACTTCCCGCCGCTCCCGACGATTCCGATTCCCTCGGTGGCGCTGCCGGCGCCGTCGCTTCCGATCCCTGACCTGGCGCTGCCCACGCTGCCCTCGCCTCCGGATCTGCCGACCCCTCCTCCGCTGCCGGCCATTCCGGTGCCGTCAGTCCCGCTGCCGGCGCCGTCGCTTCCGATCCCCGACCTGGCGCTGCCCTCGCCGCCGGCGCTCCCGCCCTGCCCCCTCGACTGAGCCCTCGTCCATGCCACTCGACAAGAACGCGCTGAAGGGAGACCTCGTGACGATGATGAACAACGCCAAGGACAAGGCCTGGTCGGTGGACCAGGTCGCGAGCGCGATGTCCGACGCGATCGACCGCTACGTGCGCGCCGCCGAAGTCGTCGGCGTGCAGGTGCAGGGCGAGGCGAAGGTCTACGGCCAGAGCAACAAGGGCCGGGTGCAGTGATGGGGTCCTTCGATGACGTCCGCGGCATCTCGTTCCCGTTCCGGGTCGATCAGGCGACCGGGCGAATCGAGTTGGCCGAGGGGGATGCGAAGATCCGCCAGAACGTCCGGCTGATCCTGGGGACACGGCTCGACGAGCGGCCGATGCTGCGGAACTTCGGCACCCGGCTGGCAGGCCTCGTCCACGACCCGAACGACGAGGTCCTCGCAGACATCGCGCGGAATCACGCCCGCGAGGCGTTGCTGCGATGGGAGCCGCGGATCATCGTCACCGAGGCCGAGGTCGAGCGGGATTCCGACGAGGGCCTGCTCCAGCTTCGTCTCGGTTACGTCCACATGAACGAGCAGGTGGCCGGCCAGGCCGTCGTGCCCCTGGTCTGAGAGCCCTGGGAGCAGGAGGAAGCCCGCGTGCCAAACCCGTCGCCCGACAAGCCGGCGATCGACTACACCGACAAGGACTACCAGTCGCTTCGCCAGGCCATGCTGGCCCTGGCGTCGTACCGCCTGCCCGAGTGGACCGACCGGTCACCGAGCGACCTCGGCATGCTGTTCATCGACCTGTTCGCCTACGTGGGCGACGTCATCTCGTACTACCAGGACCGGATCGCGAGCGAGTCGTTCCTCGACACCGCGGTCGAGCGCCGCAGCATCCTCAACCTCCTGCGGCTGATCGGCTACGAGCTTGCGCCGCCCGTCGCCTCGAGTGCGGAGCTGACGCTCGTGTTCAACCCGCCGGGGCCGAGCGAGCCGACGGTGGTCACGGTGCCGCACGGAGCGGAGCTTGCGACGAAGGCCGCGGACACGACGCCGTCGCAGTCGTTCGTGTACCTCGGCGACGAGCGGAGGATCGACCTTGCCGGCGGCGAGGTCACGGCCGGAGCGGGCGGGAAGCTCTCCTTCGCCGGCCTGCCGGTTCGCCACGGTCGCCGGATCGTCAACGAGATCCTCGGCTCCTCGACGGGTGAGCCAAACCAGCTCTTTCGGCTCGCAGAGAGCCCCGTGATCCTGGAGACGCTGAAGGTGGAGGTCGACGAGGGCGCCGGGCCGGTCGAGTGGGAGCGCCGGGCGAACCTCCTCTACCACATCGCGCCCGACGGCTCGATCGAGCTGTCGACGCCCGAGGCCCGCGATTACTACGTCCAGTTCGACGAGGACGGCCGTGCGGCGGTCGTCTTCGGAGACGGCGAGTACGGCCGCCGGCCGCCTCCGGGCCGGGACAACGTGCGCGCCTCGTACGTCTCCGGTGGCGGCGCGATCGGCAATGTGCCCGCCGGCGGGATCGCCGAGGCGACGACGAAGATCGACAACCTCGCCACCGTGACGAACCCGCTGCCGGCGGTGGGGGGAACTGACGCGGAGCCGATCGACCACGCGGCTCGTTTCGGGCCGCTCGCGTTCCGATCCGGCGACCGGGCCGTGACGCTCAGCGACTACGTCGCGCTGGCGCTGCAGGCGGGCGGCGTGGCGAAGGTGCGCGCACGTACGACGGGATGGAATCGCATCGACCTCTACGTGGCGCCGGAAGGGGCGGCCTGCAGCCCTGCGCCCGACGAGCTCAAGCGGCGCCTCGTCGCACACTTCGAGACGCGGCGCATGGTGGGCACCTCGGTGCACATCCAGGATCCGCTTTGTATTCCGATCGACATCTCAGTCGAGGTCATCACCGAGCACCATCATCCGCCGGAGACGGTCAGGCAGCGTGCCGAGGCCGCAGTTCGGGAGCTCGTCGCCTTCGAGAACGTCGACTTCGGTCGGCCGCTCTACCTCTCGAAGGTGTACGAAGCGGTCGAGGCGATCGACGGCGTCTTCGCGGCGACGGTCACCCGCTTCCGCCGCCGCGACCAGGCGGCGCCGAGGACGCTCCGGCGGAAAGTGTTGCTCGACGCAGGCCTCGGCGAGGTGAGCGCCCTCGTCGAGCGTGCGTACGGCGGCGAGATCCCCGTCGAGGGCCGGATCGACATCGGCGAGATCGAGTTGGCGACCTCCGGAACGATCACCGTGACCGTGAGCTACGAGTCGTCGTGAAGGTCGAGGGCTTCAAGGCGGTCGCCGACATCGTCGGGCGCCGGGTGAAGATCTCCTGGGACGTCGTCCTGGAGGGCGGCGAGGGCCTGGGCGCCGCGCCGGCCGTCATGCTCCGGCGGAAGGAGCGGGACTTCGAGTTCCCGCCTCCGGCAGCGGCGGATCCATTCCTGGTCTACGACAGCGCGTCGTTCCCGCAGGCGGGAACCCAGATCAACGAGATCGATCTCGGCGAGACGCTCGAGGACGGCGCGCGGACCGTGACCACGGCCGAGTCAGCGGCCCGCGAGATCGGCGGAGTCCCCGTCGAGGTGCTCCGGCGAACGCGCGCGGTCGCTTTCGACGCGGCCCGGAACCCGATGCGTTTCCGCGAGGAGATCCTCGACGTCCACGACCGGCCCGAGGGCCTCACGCCCGGAACGACCTACTACTACGAGCTCACCGGCCCCCGGCTCCCCGACGATCGGGATGCCTTCCGGGCCGCGGCGACGCCGACCGAGGTGCACCGCACGGGCCGCCTGCTCTACGACCAGCTCCCCGCCATCCTTCGCCGCCACGACGTGACGAGCGGCCCGGTGCGGACGAACGGCGCGATCCCAGAGGCGGCGCCGGAGAACGGACAGCTCCGGCGCTTCGTCGACCTCTTCGGCGCGGCGGCTGACCATCTCCACAGCCGCGCCGACAATCTGCGGGCGATCCACGATGTCGACGGGGTCGATTACCGGCTGCTGCCCCACCTCGCGGCGTGGCTCGGCTGGGACCTGAGCTTCGGGAAGCCGATCCCGATCCAGCGGCACGAGATCAAGTACACCGCGCACCTCTACCGGCTGACGGGGACCCTCCCCGGCACGATGATCTGGGTCAAGCGGTTGACGGGCTGGGACACGAGGATCAAGGAGTTCTGGCGGAACGTCCTCTTCTCCAACGACCTCGGCAACCCCGCCGACCCGACCGATCGCGGGTCACGGACGCTCGACACCGCGAATGCCGTTCTGCTCGCCGGGATCCGCACGTTCGACGACGCTGCCGACTACACATACGACACCGCCACTGGGCCCGACGACCGGTACGCGACCAACGTCGTCGGGATCTTCGCGCGGCCGGAGGAGGGGGACACGGCCGACGACGTCCTGCGGAAGCGGGGACGGGTCCTGAGCAGCACGAACCTCTTCCTGCCCTTCAACCTCCGAGCCGTCGTCGTCCTCGAGGCGGAGACGGTAACCGAGCCGGCGGAGGTGAACCTCGGCCTGACACGCACCAAGGACGACGGTGGCTAGGAGCCCCGAGACGAGCATTCGACGAAGGAGGACGCGGTGAGCCCGGGCAACTTCTCGAACAGCGGCGTCGACACGTTCGACGAGCGCAAGAGCTACATCGGCATCCGCCTCCAGCAGGGCGTGCCCCTGCTCGACCGCGACTGGAACGAGCTGGAGGACATCCGCCGCTTCTTCGAGCGGCGGCTTCGTGAGCACTACGTCGGCGAGGGCGTCCCGGACCTCGACGGCTTCGAGATCAGGGCGCCGGGCTTCGCCGTGGACAACGACGTGCTGATCGGCGCCGGCAGCTGCTCCGTCGCGGGGTTCGACGTCTGGAACCAGGACGATGTCCTCTTCTCGGCGCAGGGCGAGCGGAAGCCGCTCCCGGCGCCGAACCAGGCGACCCCCGACGCGCTGATCGTCTACCTCGAGCCCGAGGTCGTCCGGATCGATGCGACCGTCGATCCCGATCTCCAGAACGCACGCGATGTGAACATGGAGACCTGCCTCCGCGACCAACTCCGGTGGGCCGCGCGCGCCGTCCGGCGGCCGGCACTGCCGCCGCCCGGCACATACGTTCTCGCCGAGATCGCGCGACAGCCGGGGGATACGCAGGTCCGGGCCGAGATGATCACCGACCGCCGGCGCACCATGCTCAACCTCGCCGACGCGGTCGACCGGCTCGGCTTGGCGGAGCGGCGCCTGGACGCGCTCGAGCAGGCGATGCAACGCGCGCAGCTCGACATCGAGTCGATGCGGCAGGACCTCGGCCGGCTCTTCTGGGAGGTTCGCGTCGAATCGTCCGAGATCGAAGCCCTACTCGGGGCGCGGGCGACGATCTCGGTCTCGGTCAACGACCGGAACGCCGACCCGGTCGAAGGAGCGACGCTCACCTTCGCAACGGATTGGGGCGTTCTCACGTCAGCCGTCGCGGTCACGGACTCTCGCGGCAAGGCTTCGGTCGACCTGATCGGAGTCAAGACGGACAACCCCATCAAGCTGGCCGACGTCGGCCTGCTCCATCGCGTGAGCCAGAAGGTGGCCGCCGCGACGCTCGCGAACCCCGGCGCCATCGAGTACGCGCGGGTGCGGTTCGAGCCCGAGGAGCTGGCGATCGTGTCCCGCTACAGCCCGCCGGGAATCCTCGCCGACCTCGGTACGGACCTCCCGGTCGGCCCGATCGTGGCGCCGCCCGAGCCACGTACCGCCACCGTGACGATTCATGCGAAGGAAGGGCAGGGGGCGATCGTCCGCGGAGTCGGAAGCGTCCAGGTGCGCTTCGGGTTCTGGATCCGCGACTGGGTGCGAACGAAGATCATCGACGTCACGAAGCAGGTTGCAGTCGGCGCACGCATCGGCGACGTGATGCGGCAGGGCTTCGCCGATCAGGGGTTCGATCACTCGCGGGTGACATCGAGGCTCCCGCACACGCTCCAGTCGATCCACGACGAGACGCAGCTCAAGCTCAAGGAGAACCTCTTCGCAGACCCCGAGCTCGCCGACGCGGACGTGCACGGAAGCGGCCTGCTCGGGCAGGTGATCGCGCAGGAGGCCACGGCCGCCGTGGGAGCAAGGACGAACAACGCCATCACGACTCAGCTCGCGCAATTCGTGGCGACGGCCGAGCTCCCGCTCGACCACGAGCAGGCCGAGGTGGCCCGGACCGAGATCGTGCAGCGGTCGTCGCAGATCACGGCCGGCTTCGCGCAGTCGCACAAGCAGCTCTTCTCCGTCGCGAGGGCGGGCGGCTAGTCGAGGCCGATGCACGGCACGTTTCGCGACCGGCTCATCGGGCCCTCGGGCGCTTCGATCGAGACTCCGTGGCGGTCGAACCTCGTCGTCTGGTCGGCGCTCGACCTGATCGGCGCGCTCCTCTGCAACCGATCCTCTGGTCTCACGTACCTCGCGGTCGGCACCGGCGACCCTGCCTGGGGCGCGAACCCGCCGTCGGCCGACAGGGGCCGCACAAGGCTCACGACCGAGGTCTTCCGCACCCGTCTCGAGCCGGGTGACACGCTCACCTACGATCCGCAGGCCGGACGCGTGCACGTCCGCGTCACGATCGGACGTGGCCGGGCCACGGGCACCCTGCGCGAGTTCGGCCTCTTCGGCGGCGACGCGTCGGCGCGGCCCGATTCGGGTGTCCTGGTCAACCACGCCACCCATCCGGCGGTTCAAAAGGCCGAGGGCGACGTGCTCGAGCGCGAGCTCTTCCTCACGCTCGAGCCTGCGCTCGCCCCCGGGGCACGCGACCTGATCGGCGGGCTGCTCGCCCGGCGGTCCGGGCTCGCCGGCATCACCCATGTCGCCCTCGGCACGAGCGGCGACGCCCCGGCCGAAGCTCCACGCGACCTCCTTGCGGAGGCGTACCGGAAGCCGCTCGCTTCGGGGAATCTCTCCTACGACGGCCAGGCGCACACGGTCGAGGCGCGCGCGAGCTTCGAGATCGGGGAGGGACCCGCGCAGGTTCTCGAGACGGGCCTCTTCGGCGGCATGGCAACCGAGCGGCCCGACACGGGCTTCCTCGTCGCCCGGCAGACCGGGGCAGCCGTCGACCGCAGCCAGCCGAAACGGCTCGAGCCGCGCTTCCGCCTCATCCTCGTCGCCAGGACCGACGTAAAAGTGCCGGCCCTGGTCGGGCAGACGCTCGACGCTGCGCGCACCGCGATTGCCGCCGACCTCCGAGTGGGCCGCGTCACGAATCGCGAAACCGAAGCAGACCCTGCTGGCAATGTCCTCGAACAGAGCCCGACTGCGGGAACAATCGTGAACGAGGGCGCCGCAGTCGACCTCGTCGTGGCCGTCCTCCCGACGGTGGCCGTACCGGAGATCGTCGGCGAGCCGGAAGGTCAGGCGACGACCCTGCTCAAGCGCCTCGGCCTCGTCGTTCGCGACGACGCCCGCGTCGAGCAGGAAAGCGAAGAGCCTGCAAGCACCGTGCTCGCTTCATCGCCGTCCCCGGGCACACGCGTCTCGAAGGGTACGGCCATCGCACTGACCATCGCCGTACCGAGGCGCGTCGACGTCCCGGATATTCGCGGTCGCACGCCCGCCGCGGCAGCCGTCCTCCTCCATGCGGCAGGCATCGGGGTCGCCGCGGAGCTTGCGGTGGAAGAGAGCGGTGCGAGTCCGGGGACGGTCGTTTCGCAGGATCCCGCCCCGGGGGCTCACGTCCCGGTGGGCACCGAGGTCAAGCTGACACTCGCGACTCCATGGAAGGTCGAGGTCCCGGACCTCAAAGGGAAAGCGCTCGAGGAGGCGACGGGGATCCTGGAACAAGCCGCGGGACCGCTGATCGAGAAGCTGACCCTGCCGCCGGGAATAGCAGGCCTCGGACTCGGGGCGGTGCGGGAGCGCGCCGACAACGCGACCCCCGGGACGATCCTGGAGCAGGAGCCGGCCGCCCAGGCCCGCGCAGCGCTCTATTCCACCGTGGACGTCGTCATCGCCTCGGTCGCCACGCTCGCGGTCCCGAACCTCGTCGGAGCCCCCGAGGCGAACGCGATCACGATGCTCACCGCGGCCGGATTCGCAGTCGGGACGACGTCCCACCGTGCCGCCGACGCGGTTCCCGGAAGCGTCGTCGACCAGGACCCGCCGCCGGGCGTCTCGTGGCCTCGGGGCGGGCGCGTGGGGCTGACTCTGGCAACAGGACGCACTGTGACCGTTCCCGAAGTCGTTGGGCTCTCCCTCGACGCAGCCCGAGAGGCGATCATAGGAGGCGGCCTCACGCTCGGACCGATCACGACCGAGATCCAGGCAGGGGGCGTGCCGGGGAGTGTCGCCAGCCAGGACCCGGCGGCGCGGCAGACGGTCCCGCTCGGAGCGGCCGTAAACCTCGTCGTCCTGGCCGGCGTGCCGAACGTCGTGGGCATGACCCGGGCCGACGCCGAGGCGGCGATCGCTGCAGCGGGGATACCGATCGGGCAGGTCTCGGAGAAAGAGATGGAAGGCCGCCCCGGAGTCGTTCTCTCGCAGGCTCCAGCCGGCGGCACGGCCGTCGACGCGACCACCCAGATGACGCTCGAGGTCTCGATCGCGCCGCGCGTGGAGGTGCCGGCCATCACCGGGCGTCCGCTGAACAATGCGAAGAAGGTACTCGCGCGGGCGGGGCTCGAGCTCGACGTGGCCGCTAAAGCCGAGAGCGATCAGGCCGAGGGCACGATCCTCGAGCAGGAGCCCGCCGCGGGCCAGCGCGTCGACCGTGGGACCGCCGTCCGAGTGACGATCGCAGTAGCCAGGCCGAGAACTGTCGCCGTCCCTCAGCTTGTCGGGCTGGCGTCCGCCCAGGCAACAGAGGCGTTGACCCAAGCGGGCCTGACGGCCAGGGTCGGCGAGGTGCGACCGACCCCCGGCGCCGCTGCCGGGACGGTCGCGCAGCAATCCCCGGCCGCGGGCACCACCGTGCCGGTCGGCTCGGAGGTCGTCCTCATCCTCGCGAGCGCCGACGCGGCCACAGAGGTGCCCGAACTGCGCCGCCTTTCAGTCGACGCCGCCACCGCCGCCGCCAACGCAGCATCTCTGCAACTGACGGTGACCGGCTCGACGCCTGCCGTGGAGGAGCTTGGCACCGTCGTGAGCCAGGATCCGATCCCGGGGTCGAGGGTGCCCGCAGGCTCCGTCGTCTCCGTCCTGATCTCCGCCGGTGGCCGGGTGCTCGTCCCCGGAGTCGTCGGCCGGGATCAGGTCACGGCCGGCAGGCTGGTGCAGAGGAGCGGATTGCAACCCGACTTCGAGACGAGGTTCAGCCTCACGCGTCCGCCTGGGACGGTGATCGGCCAGGACCCGGCTGCGTCCACGCAGGTGGAACCGGGTTCGACGGTAACCCTCTTCGTGGCCGGACGTGAGCTCGAGCCGTTCCGGCCGCCCCGGCCCATCGAGGTCGAGCCGTTTCGGCCCTCCGGTCCCATCGAGGTCGAGCCGGTCCGGCCGCCCAGGCCCATCGATCTCGAACCGATCCGGCACTTCGGGCCCGTCGACGTCCTCGTCCCGCCCCGGTCCCAGGAGGGGCCGACAGAGTAACCATGCCCACGAGGCCGCTTCGGTGAACGACTGGTATCAGCCGTTGACACCGGCTCGTCCGCCTGTCAGCGTCTCCGTACAGAGCGAAGCAGGAGTCGATCATCGAGCGTGACTCTTCAGCGACTGCGGCTGGGAGTGACGCTTTTCGCGTGCGCTCTGTGCGTCACCCATGCTCGTGGGGGCTCATCGGCAGGCTCGTCCGGTGACGGTGACGGCCCACGCTCAGCGGACGCGGACGGACGAACCTGCGGACGCGGGCCAGTACAGTCTCCGCCTCCTCAGGGGGTTCGAGCTTCGTTGCGACGACGAGCTCGTCGTCTTGTCCATGAGCGCGCAGCGGCTCGCCGCGTTCCTGGCCCTCCACGACCGGGCGATGCAGCGCGTCCATATCGCGGGCAACCTTTGGATCGACTCGACCGAGGACCAGGCGAACGCAAGCCTGAGGACGGCGCTCTGGCGGTTGCGACGCGCGGGACCGACGATGGTTGACGGAACGAGCACACACCTCGCCCTCTCCCGGTTCGTGCCGGTCGACGTGCAGCAAACGACGATCCGAGCGAAGCGAGTCCTTCGGGGCGATCCACCGGATCATGAAGACCTCGCCCGGCTCGCAGACGCGGGCGAGCTCCTGCCCGACTGGTACGACGATTGGGTCGTGTTCGAGCGAGAGCGTCTGCGGCAGCTCTGCGTTCACGCACTGGAGCGCTTGAGCAACGATGCCCGCGCGCAAGGCCGACCCGCGCAGGCGACCGAGGCCGGTCTCGCCGCCGTCGCCTTCGAGCCGCTGCGGGAAAGCGCGCACCGAGCGGTGATCGAGGCCCACCTCACCGAGGGGAACGCGGGCGAGGCGATCCGGCAGTATCACCTCTTTCGGGACCTGCTGAGGACCAAGCTCGGACTCGAGCCGTCACTACGGATGCAGGACCTCGTTCGGCCCCTCGGAGTCGTGACGATGCAGTGACGACGTCCGGGCAGAATGGCCCGGATGCTGTCGTCGCGCGAGCGCACTAGCGTCATCGTCATCCGCATCTGGCGCGACCGGGACAACGGCGACGGGCTCCGCGCCCGGATCACAGCAGTCCGCGACATCGAGGCCGACGAGGTCGACACGATCGTTGCCGCGGACATAGATCAGATCCTCGAGACCGTGCAGCAGCTGGTGAACGACTTCACGAACAACTGACGGGGACGAATGTCGCGTCCGATGGCGCGCTACTTGACCGTGATCGACCGTTGCGCAACGCTGCCCGTTATGCCGAGCCCCCTTGAAGGGGAACCGATCGCCGTGCATCCGCCCACCTCAACGTGAGCTGTCCGTGAACATTCTCGTCGCAGGGGGCTTCGATCCAGACCATCCCGAGCAGGAGCAGAAGATCCAGGACTTCTGCACCGCACTCGGAGGGGAGATCATTGTCAAGGGTCACGTCCTCCTGAACGGATGCCGGACGAAGCTCGACTCGCTGATCGCCGAGGCGGCGTACGAGAAGCTGGTCGCTCAGAGCGATCCCGAGCCCGACAAGCGGGTGATCAGCTACGTGCTCTCGGGGTTCGACCCGGTTCACACCTGCGGAACGATTCTTCGCTCGCGCCTCACCGACTGGGAAATCGCAACAGAGTCGTTCTACATCCCCGAGCAGGTGCGCGAGGCCGACGTGGTCGTACTCATCGGGGGGTTCGAGGGCACCTTCCGCGCCGCCAACTGGGCGCGGATCGCCACCAAGCCGTTGCTGCCGTTCACCGGCTTCGGGGGCGCAGCGGCGAAGATCTACACACAGGAGCTGAACTCGTTCGACGAGAAGTATCGCGGCCTCGTCGACCGGCTCGAGTACGAGCAACTAAACAGCGTCAAAGCCGATCTGGGCGAGCTCGCGGCGACGATTGTCGCGCTGGCGGAGAAAGTCGCGGAATCGCGGTCGGCGATCGTAATCATGTCCTACGCCGACCGACCCGATCTCATCGACGCTTACGATTCGTTCCACCAGGTCGCCAAGGAGCTCGGCTACGACTGCGACCGCGTCACCGAGGCAAGTGCGCAGGAGCGGATCGTTCCCGAGATCTTAAGCCGCATCGAGCGGGCCGCCTTCGCGATTGTCGACCTGACCGATCTCCGTCCAAACGTCTTCTACGAGCTTGGATACGCCGACGGCTTGAAGAAGAAGGTCGTCGTGACTGCGAAGCACGGCACCGACCTCCCGTTCGACGTGAAAGACGTACCGACAATCTTCTGGGAGAGCCAGAAAAGGCTAAGGGACGACCTCATGACTCGCATCCGGAGCATCGTTAGGACGGGAGTCGGGGGGGCGTCAGCGCCGCTCGGCTAACCGAGGACGTCCCGTCAGCCTTGTTTCCAGGCTTCTATTCGAGCGCGAAGCGACTGGGCCTGGGGCGAGCCCGTTCGTTTCAGATAATCGCTCGCCTGTTCGCCGAGCGCGATCGCTTCCTCGCGCTCACCCACTGCATAAAGAACCTGGCTCAGGTTTGCCATCGAACCCGCCGCAGAGGCGAGATCGCCGATCTGGCGGGATAGAGCTATGTGCCGAGAGTACGCCGCGATCGAGCCGTCGACGTCACCAATCGATTGGTAGAGGTACCCGAGGTATGAGTAGGCATGGGCGAGGTGCGGCAGCATCCCGTAGGAGTCGAATAGCTCGGCCGCGGCTTGCAGATACTCGAGCGCCTCGGAGAACTCCCCTCTCTCGAAATGCATGACACCGACGTTGGCCGACCCCAGCGCGACTCCCCGCTGGTCGTCTGAACGACGAGCGACCTCGACACGCTCGCTGTAGAGGGCGAGTGCTCGGTCTCTCTCTCCGAACTCGGCGTAGAGGTCCGCGAGACGGTCCAGCGTTTGCCCTTCTTCGACGGGAAGCTCGTTCTCTCGCGCAACGGAGATCGCCTCGTCGAACAGCTCGAGCGCTGCGTCGATTTTCCCCGCTTTCGCGTTCACTTCTCCGAGGCTTCCGTATGCCCTGACGATGCTTGGCGGATGGTTGATCTGCGTCGCGGCCTCGAGAGAGCCGCGGAAGTTCTCCTCCGCCGTCTCGTAGTCGCCCGCCGCCAGAGCTTGCGCCCCGATCATGCCGAGCATGTTGAGCTCGGCGTACGCGGTCTCATCGGCTGTCGCGAGCGGATGCGTCCATCGTCCCGCTCCGCCGAATTGCGTGTCGAGGAACGCCAGGAGGCGTTTGGCAGTTGGATCGAGCTGGCGGCCCCGCGCACGAAGGTCGCTCAGGAGCTCGTGCGATCGGTTCGAATGCTCCAGCGCGTCCAGCTCCCGGTCGGGAATGGCCCCGAGCGCATGCGCGAGGTTGAAGTGCCCGATCGCGAGCGTGCGCCCAGCCTCCTCGTTGTCGGGCAGTCGCTCGTACAGCTCGGCGTAGATCGCGACGGCCTGCTCGAGGTCGGGCAGCTGCTTCTCCGGAGGTTCGTCTTCCAGCATCCCGAGTCGTTCGTGGGCGAGACCCAGATCACGGTGCGTCCGGATGTCGTCGGGCAGCATTGCGTGGAGCCGCTCCCGGATGACGAGACTCTGCTCGTAGTAGGGACGCGCCTTGCCGGGTTCACCGTCCTTCAGAGCGGCGTCTGCCACCTTCTCCAGGGAGAGCGACCACTGGCGCTGCACGGCCACGTCATCCGGGAGGAGGGTCGCCAACCGCTCGGTGATCTGGAGCATCTGCGTGTACGAGCGGGCGGCTTCGTCGTTGTCCCGTTCGAAGAGGGCCACGTCGCCGAGCCGCTCCAACGACGTCGCCCAGGCGATCTGCGCCTCGACGTCCTCCGGTGCGGTCTCCGCGTGGCGATGCAGGAGCTCTTCGTACTGCAGGAGAAGCTCTCGCGCCTCCTTCATCCGGTCTGTCGCCTCGGCGAGACGGGCCCGGATGTTCAAGGCGTCGATCGAGGTTTCCTCGTTCGACAGGAGCGCGATTCGATCGTATGTCTCGGCGGCCTCACGAAGATGGTCGTCGGCCTCGGTGTGGTCGCCTTCGGCAAGTGCGAGGTAGCCCAAGCGCGTCAATGCCGATGCGAGATACCCGAGCGATTGGCGATCGTCCGACGCGCCGTCGACGAGCCTTCGGCCGATCGTCAATTGCCTCCGGAAGCACTTGCGCGCACTCTCGACGTCGCCCTCCCGCTCTGCGATATCGCCCAGCCGCTCGAGCGCGACCGAGAGGTCCTGCTGCGCGAACCTAGACTCCGCCAGGGTGCCCGGTTGTTCCATTACGCGAAGGCGTTCTTCCGTGTACCGAAGATGCTCTTCGTACAGATGCCGGGCCTCGGGCACATCGCCGACGTCGACGGTCAGGTCGGCGAGCCGCAGGAGAGAGACCGAATGTTGCCGTAGAGCGAGATCGCGCTCCGGGCCCGGCTCCGCCTGGTCCGCAAGACGAACGGTATGGTCGCGTACCGAGCTCACGAGTGCGCGGCGTTCCTGCACGCGGCCCTCGTTCGCGAGCGCGTCGTGGAGGGGATACATCATCCTCTCGCCGAGCAAGACCTGCTCGAGCACCGACAAGCCCGGTTCGGTCACCAGGCTGCCGACCCACTCGACGGCGTCGTGACGCGCGCGAAACACGTCGGCGAGCGATTCCGTTCCCGCCTGCAACTCGTCTGATCCGTGTTCCGACGACGCGTAAAAGCGCGCCGCTCCCTGCTTGTCGTCCGCGCCGATGAGGTGGTGCATGAGCTCGGCCCGGCGGAGTGGATTGTCATCGGCAAGCGTCTCGAGATACGCAGCTAGGACCGCGTGAAGCCGGCGGAGGTAGTCCGGGCGCGAGGCGAAGTAGTCGGCGACGGCTTTGCGTAGCTCCCGGTGATAGAAGTCCCACTGGCCCGACGGGCCTCGCTGAATCAGGTGCCCGCGATACGCGCGACGCACGCTCGAGAACAGCAACTCGCTCCACGGAATGCCCGTGATCTCCGGGACGACCCTTCGCAGGTCTCCCTCGCGCCAGCCGTTGCGCCCGATGGCAATGGTCTCGGCGAGGCACTGCAGCCACTCGTGCGCAGCCTGATCGCCGATTGTCGGCTGCTGCTCTCGGAGGATGGTTGCCGCGACATCCGTGGCTCGCCTCAGCATCCGGCCGTACATCGTCTGCGCGGTCGGCGGCAGGCTCGAGGCAATCTCGAGCTGCATGAGGACCAGCTGTCGGTCGGGCGTTCCTTCGAACCGGGCCGCGCGCGCGAAGTCCTCCCGATCGAGGACGTTCAGCTCCTCGCAGGCGAGCTCGAGTCAGAGCGGGTTGCCGGCTGCCGCGCTCCCATCCTCCGTTCGCTTGTCGAGGACGGCGCGCTTCACCTGCGGGTTGGCCGTGCGCCGGTACCGACGGTAAATCGCGTCGGTGATTTGATCGGCATCGGTCTCGGTGAGCGGCTCGAGCTCGAGCAGATCCACGGCCGACCTTCTCTCGAGCGCCTGCGTCTCAGTGCCGGGAGTCGAGGTTGCGATCAAGCGCGCGTTCGGCGGCCAGATGCGCGGAAGCCAGGTGACGTGCCTCGCGGTCGAGGTTCGCTCGAACTCGTTCAGGGCGTCGATGACGAGCACCGTTCGCTGCTGCTCAGAGGCGCGGGTCAGCAGCCGGGCGAACGTCCGCTCCAGCTCCTCGCCGGTCAGATCGTCGGCGGACAGATCCGGCTCGTCCAAGGTCTGAGCCAATTCGCCGCACCAGCGCTGAAGCAGTCGGTCGACGCGGGTGGACTCGGCGCTGATGCCGGCGGCGTGCTCTAGCAGCAGGATCGAGGGGTTCTCACGGAGCTGACGAATCACCTCTGCGGCGAGGCCGCTCTTGCCGGAACCGGGCGGGCCGGAGACGCACGTGCCCCATGGGGTCGGTCGATCAGAGCCGGGACGAGCCACAGACAGGAGCCCGTCCAGCATGGCTGCGCGGCCCGTGAAGTCACGCGCGGTGTCGTGCACGAACGCGTCGAGATACGCCCGTTCTCGATCTTGCCAGGTCTCGTCGACGGCCTGATACGCGCGCGTCTCGGAGTCCAGGTCTCCCCAGAGGTCATCGAGGATCATCCGTCTGAACTCGTCGAGGCCGGCCACAGAGCCTCGCTCGGGGTCCCAGACGGCGCGATAGGTACGACATCGATCGAGACCGATCGCGTCCCGAAGCCGGTTCTTCAAGCTCTCCGTTCGTGCGGTGTCGGCCCCGCGGTAACGGCTTCGCACGTCCTCGGGGATCGCGTCGAGATCGAGGTCGCGGAAGTACGCAAAGGTGCGGATGGGCTCGATCCCTGCGCTTGCCAGGACGCCGAACTCGACCTCGAGCTCTGTGATGCTCTTGCCTGCGACCTTGCCCGCGATCCCGGCCTCCTCGGCCGCCCGGCGAGCGTCGTCGGCAGGCGGCACCCAGCCGTAGCGGTCGCCGATCAGCACGATGAAGAAGGGCCGGCTTCGGGCTACCTCGTGAAGGCAGACATCGAGCACGAGCAAGGTCTTCCGCACCTCGTCGGCTTCGGAGACGGTCTCGACGCCGAGCCGCAGGTCGATGGGCTCGAGATCGTGGCGCCGCGCCCGCAGTCGCTCCGCAAGATCCGGAAAGACGAGCGTCTGGAGAACGTCACGTTCAGCTTGAAAGTCGTTGAACGTGCTCGAGACGAAGAGCGGTCTCGTTCTCCACTGCATCAGTCGTATTGGCGACACGTCGCGCGGCGCGCGTCGTGGGCCACTGATTAGAGCGCGCGGAAGTCGCTTGTGCAAGCCGCCGGGCGGTGCCTGCGATCTGGGTCGGGGCCAGTACTGTCGGGGTAGGGAAGAAGCCTCAGGACGTGACGACAACAAGGTCGTCGATGAGCCGATCGAGATCCTCGAGGTCGTGAGCGACGATGCGATGGAGGCGATGGACGAGCGGTCGGTGAAGCTCTCGCTGGCGTGGATCAGGGGTGCTGCGGGTCGCCTCTGCATATTTCTCGACGTCTTCTCCGAGCAAGAAGTATTCGTTGTCGAGCATGGCCTGGTCGTTCCGGTCGCGGGCGAGCTGGAGCTTGGAGAGGTGCTCGAGACAGCGGTCGGCGGCCGCCATCAGCTCGCGCTCCAGCCCCGACGCGCCAGCGCCCTCACGGGCCCGAGTCTCCGGCCGAGCATCCTCCTCCAGCACTCGGTCGAGTGTCTTGATAAGGCGCTCGACCCCGTCCTTCCACTGGTCGTCGCGTAGTTCGAGCGCGTTGCGCTGGGCGAGCGCACCGAGATCCCCGGGTAGATCGGGCGCGGCGGGCATGCTCGCGCCCGCGACCAGGACCGGGATGACGCGGATGTTTCGCTCGAGCGCGGTCTTGATCTCCAGACGGACGTAGTCGCCCGGGTCGTCCAACCTCCGCTTCCCACTTCCCGGGTCGAGCGAGGTCAACCACGACCTGCCGATGACTGCAACGAGCGCGTCGACCGAGGAGACGGAGCCTTGGATTGCCTCGACGAAATGCTCTCCCGGTTCGATCGAGTCGACGTCGATGAAGACGCTGCCTTCCCCGAAGTGCGCGCTCAACGAGTCATAAAGACGACCCGCGTGACCTGCCGAGTCGTCGCGCCGATAGCTCAAGAAGATGCGCATCACGACTGCCGAACCTCGAAGAATCCCTACGCGGCTGCTTGCCTACTACGCCAAACCGCGGCCATGAACCATAGCGCGAGGAGCGAGCTGGATACGGCGCGCCCAACAAGACCTAACCTCCTTCCTACGGGCGCGCGCACGTCGTAGGAAGGCGCGAACTCGAAAACCGCGCCCTCCTCGAAGGAGGGCGCGAAGCCGGGAGGTCAGCGTGCCGCCGCTCTCGAAGCGAGTGCGCGCTCGAGCTCCGGGCGCGCCACGAAGACGAGGCGTCCGGGCCGCTTGTGGTACGACTCGTTGAAGGAGTAGAAGAGGCCGCTCGGGACGAATCGGGCGAAGACCGGCTCGGTCGCGTTTGGTGTGTCGATGACGATCTCGCGACCGCTCAGCTCGGTTGCTCCGGCGCGGATGACTGTGCGCGCTCCAGAAACGGCTGAATCAGGTCGATCGGCGCCGGGAAGATGATCGTCGAGGAACTCGCGCCGCCGATCTCGAGCAGTGTTTGCAGGTAGCGGAGTTGCAGTGCGATCGGGTGGTTTTCGATCACGAGCGCCGCGTCCTTTAGCCGCTCGGACGCTTGGAACTCGCCTTCGGCGTTGATGATCTTGGCCCGGCGCTCGCGCTCGGCTTCGGCCTGGCGTGCCATCGCCTGCTGCATGCCGGACGGGATCTCAAGGTCCTTGACCTCGACGCGCGCGACCTTGATCCCCCAGGGCGTGGTCGCCTCGTCGATGATCGTTTGCAGGATCGCGTTGATCTTGTCGCGCTCGGAGAGCAGCTCGTCGAGCAGGTGCTGCCCGAGCACCGAGCGCAGCGTCGTCTGCGCGATCTGGGAGGTGGCGACCATGAAGTTCTCGATCTGGACGATGGCCGCCTTGGGCTCGACGATCCGGAAGTAGGCGACGGCGTTCACCCGCGCAGGGACGTTGTCCTTGGTGATCACTTCCTGCGGCGGGATGTTGAGCGTGACTGTGCGCAGGTCGACCCTGACCATCCGATCGACGACCGGGATCAGGATGAAGAGGCCGGGACCCTTCGGTTCTGGAAGCAAGCGCCCAAGCCGAAAGACGATCCCGCGCTCGTACTCGCGCGCAATCTTGATCGCCGAGATCAGAAACAGCACCAGCAGCAAGAGCAGGATCGCGACGATGATCAAAGCGCTCATGGCGAGTCCTTTCGAGGTCTATTACGGACCGAGGCCAATACGCGCGCCTTCACACATGCACGGGTCAAGGTAACGAAGATCGAAGCAGCCACTGCGTTCTGGCTGACCCGGCAGCCAGCGGGTGATCAACGCTCAGGGGCCTCTCGGGACTGGTGTCTGCGGCGCATCACCGCATAGACCGCGTCCCAATGGCCTGAAATCTCGCCCACGGCCTCAACCAGCGCCGGGGGCGACGAGGCCGCTCTCGTAGGCGTAGATCACCGCTTGCACGCGGTCGCGGAGGTCGAGTTTCTGGAGGATGCGGGCGACGTGCGTCTTCGCAGTCGCCTCGCTGACGACGAGCTGCTCGCAGATCTCCGAATTGGACAGCCCGCGGGCGAGCAGGTCGAGCACCTCTCGCTCGCGTGGCGTCAGCTCGGCGACGGCAGGCGGCGGCGCGGCCGCGGCGGGTGCTCGGCGTGCGAATTCCTCGATCACCGCGCGCGTGACCGCCGGGGCGAGCAGCGCCTCGCCGCTGGCGACGATGCGGACGGCGGCGACGATCTCCTCGGGCGGCGCGTCCTTGAGCATGAAACCGCTCGCGCCTGCGCGCAGCGCATCGTAGACGTAGCCGTCAAGCCCGAAGGTCGTCAGGATCAGCACGCGCGCGCCCGGCTGCGCGCGAACAATCCGGCGGGTCGCCTCGATCCCGTCGAGCACCGGCATGCGGATGTCCATCAGCACCACGTCCGGCCGCAACCGTCGCGCTGCAGCGACGGCGTCCTCGCCGTCACCGACCTCGCCGACGACCGCCAGCTCCAGCTCGGTCTCGAGGATCTTGCGCAGCCCGACCCGGACGAGTGCCTGGTCGTCGGCGATCAGGACGTTCGTCATCGGATCGGCAGCAGCACGCGCACGGCAAAGCCGCCGCTCGGGCTGCGGTCGGCGTCGAGGCGGCCCCCGTAGAGCGCCACCCGCTCGCGCATCCCGACCAAGCCGTGCCCACCGCTCGACACGGGCGACGGCGCTCCCCTGCCGTCGTCGACGATCTCGAGCTCGAGCGAATCGGCGCCGTACCGGACGTATACGGTCGCGCGCGCCTCGCCCGCGTGCTTCAGTGCGTTCGTCAGCGCCTCCTGCACGATCCGGTACGCCGACAGCTCGATCCCGACCGGCAGCTCCCGCCGCTCGCCCTCCACACCGAGCTCAACGGGAAGGCCAGCCTCGCGCACCTGCGCAACCAGCGTCGGCAGATCGTCGAGCCCCGGCTGTGGCGCAAGCGGCTCGCCAGCGCCGCTGCGCAGCATCCCGACCAGGCGGCGCATCTCCGTCAGTGCGCCGCGACCGATCCCCTCGATCGTCTGCAACACCTCCCGCGTCGGGTCGCGCGTCCCGTCGAGCACCCGGCGCTCCGCGCCGGCCTGTACGACCATCATCGAGACGTTGTGCGCAATCGCATCGTGCAGCTCGCGCGCGATCCGCGCCCGCTCCTCGACGACCGCCTCGCGGGCAGCCACCTCGCGCTCACGCTCGGCGATCCGCGCGCGCTGCTCGCGATCTCCGACGATGCGGCGGACGAGCACGATCACCACAGCCGCGACGACCGTGAACAGCAGCCCCGTCTGGTCGATTCCCTTCGAATGGGTGCTCCCCCCGATGTACGCCGCCACGACCAGCGCCATGCCGAATGCGAAGCGGCGCGGCGGCGTCCAGACCGCCAGCGCGTACAGCGCGCAGAAGGTCGCAACCGGGTACCCGACGAACTGCGGGTCCCAGAGGGAGTGTTCGAGGGCCCCGAGCGCCGGCACCCCCGCTCCCACGAGCGTCGGGTAGCGGCGGCGAACGGCGATCGGCGCCATGACCGCCGGCGCGAACAACGCAGCCCCGAGCCGGTGGGGAGCCATATCGCCACCGAGCCAGATCGCGAGCTCGGCGCCGATGAGGAGCAGGGCCGCAAGCGCCCAATCGAGCTTCATCGGGTCGGGCCGGAAGCGACGCATGCGGGAGAGCCGCGTGTGCACGACCTGACGGTAAACCCGGCGAGGCGCCCTGTCATCAGCCGCTCGGCCGATCCGCGGCCGACAAAAGATCAACCAATCGGCTGACGGAAAGATCGCCCGACCCGCCGATGGCGCGGCCGCGGCCACGGCCTACCGTCGGACGGGTCAGCAACTGGAAAGGAGCACCAAGATGAACGGGCCTGAAGAGACCCACATCGCAGCCCGGCTTGGCCGATTCGTTCCGCTCGCGGGTGTCGGCTCCGTTGTGCTCACCGTCGCCGGATACCTCGTGATCGATCGGAATCCCGACAGCGACGCCTCCACGTCGACGATCACCGCCTACTACTCCACACATCACGCGCACGTCTTCGCAGCCGGGATCCTTCTCGCCTACTCGGCCATCCTCTTCGCCTTGTTCGGCGTGGCGGTCTGGGCGAGGATCCGCCGGACAGCTCTGCACCCGATCGTTGCCGGCGCGGCACTCGTGGCGACCGCAATCGCCACTGCCAGCGACCTCGCGAACGCGAGCGCGTGGTACGTGCTCGGCGACATCGGCAACAAGCACACCATCTCGCCCGGGGCGCTCCAGACCCTGCATATCTCCGTCTCGGCCGGCGACCTGCCAAGCGGAGGTGGCCTCGGCATCCTGCTGCTGGCGTTCGGGTTGGCCGGAATCCGGGCCCGCGCGTTTCCGCGTTGGCTCGCCTGGTCCGCACTCGTGCTCGGCATCCTGCAGCTGACGCCGACGCCAGGCCCGATCGGCTTCTTCGCCGGCCTCGCCTTCCTCCCGTGGACGTTCGCCGCG